>MDTD01160130.1_pt1 | contig 19761 bp, 14 predicted proteins | sample 811221 | NCBI WGS metagenome assembly MDTD01 (sample SAMN05326646, study PRJNA326480) | marine metagenome | isolation source: seawater | place: Pacific Ocean: South West | collected 2011 | reverse complement strand
CGTGTCGGCCGCTCCAGAGCGAGCGCTCGCAGTGGCTGGCTCTCACGCCGCATTGAAATGTCCGAGCTTGACAGCAACATCAGAGATCTGGATGGCCGAGTCGATTCGATGGAATCCGATCTCGGTGAACTGCTCAAGGACTCCGAAGAAGCCCGCGAACAGCAGCACGAGACGTCCCAGAGACTCAATGCCGCTCGAAACATCGTCGTGGACGGCGAGTATCGGCTCCAACGACTCGACAATGACCTCCATCGAATCCAACGTGACCTGAGGACCATCGACGCCGAACAGGATGAACTGGCCGCGAGAGTTCGGCAACATCAGGTCGAATTGACCACCCTCGATGAACAGGCCGCCTCCCTGACCACCAGTTGCCAGACAGCCGAGCAGAAGCTCGAGGAACTCGACCGGCTCTCCAAGACCTCTCGCGATCGCTGGCACGATTCACAGGAGGAGCTGTCAAAGGCACGAGTCGATGTCGGACAGATCGGCGAGAAACTGGAAGCCGCAAGACGAGATGTACGTCATGCGGAAACGGCACAGGAAGACAACGAGGTCCGCCTCCGACAGGCACATGAACAGCTGGCCCGTCGGAGCAGCCAGACGGATCAGTTCGATGCCGCCATCATGGAGGCCGAACGGGAAATTCAGGATGCCACCGCCAATCGCGACCGTGAAGGCAACAGCCGTCAGCAACTCGATGAACACATAGAGGCAACTGGCGAGAAACTCGCCTCGACCACCACGGCTCTAGAACAGGCTCGTTCACAGTACGGGATTCTCGAAAGAGACCACCATGCCATCGAACTCACACGACGCGAGTCCGAGGTCAAGCGTGAGCACCTCGAGGATCGCATCCTGGAAGAACTCGAGATCGACCTCTCCATCGCCTATCCCGAGTGGAAGAATGTCGAGCGACCTCCTATCGAACGCGCCGCCATCGAGGAGGAGGTTGCCGAGCTCCGAACACAGATCAAGTCACTTGGAAACGTCAATCTTGATGCCATCGATGAGGAAGGCCAGCTCGAGGAACGCAACGAGGATCTGATCAAGCAGGTCGAGGACATCGACCATGCTCGAACCCAGCTCGAGCAGCTCATCGTCGAGCTCGAGCAGCTCAGTCGAACACGCTTCGAGGAGACCTTCGAGACCATCAAGGAATGCTTCGCCGGCCCGCAGGGCACGTTCCGCCAGCTCTTCGGAGGAGGAAGCGCCGATCTGCACATGGTCCCCGACGAAGAAGGCAACATCGACATGCTCCACTCGGGTATCGAGATCAAAGCCAAGCCGCCCGGAAAGAAGCCTCGCGTGAACAGCCAGCTTTCCGGTGGCGAAAAGGCCATGACCGCCATTGCCCTTCTATTGGCGATCTTCAAGTCGAAACCGTCCCCCTTCTGCATTCTCGACGAAGTCGATGCTCCACTGGACGATGCAAACGTCGAGAGATTCCTCGGGGCGTTGGATCAGTTCCAAGGGCTGAGTCACTTCATCATCATCACGCACAACAAGAGAACGATGCTCGACTGCAATCGACTCTACGGAGTCACGCAGAGGGAGCGAGGTGTCTCGCAGAAGGTCGCCGTGCAAGTCGATGATGTCGGTGCCGATGGGCGAATCTCCAAATCCGCGATGGAGCGGCCACAGGTCGATCCTCCGGTCGTCGAGACACCATCCAATGATCCGGCTGCCGAGATCGTCACAGAGGTGGAAGCGCCGGAGCCTGCCACTAGCTGATCATCGGGACCAGCGATGACAGAGATCGACGACATGCCGTTGAAGCTGCTCGAACTGCGGGCTACAGACTGTGGTCGCATCGGCAGGATTGGGCATGTTGAACACATGATTCCCACCGTCGATCAGACGCATGACAGCTCTGTCTCCCACTGCCTCAGCCAGAAAGATCGCATCCTCCGAACTCACGGTCGAATCATCCAGGCCATGGATGATGGCAACTGGAACCCGCACCCTGCCGGCCTGAGTCACGACATCATGGCCTTCGGGATCGGCCTGCTGCTCCCGCAACCAGGCCGCATCTACCCGGAGCGCCTGGCCTGTTCTGGATGAGGGGACATCCATGTAGCCATTGCGAAGAAACGAGTCTCTGGCGGCATCATCCAATCTACAGGCATCTGCCGGGGATGCCGCGGTGATGATGCCCTTCAGACCGCTCAATTCGGGACTGTCAGCATGTCTTCCGGCAGCTAGAAGAGAGGCCACGCCGCCTCGGGAATGGCCGAACATGATCAAGGGCTGGCCTCCCCCCTGAATGGCCCCGCTACCGACTGCACCGACGACAGCAAGAAGGTCGTCGACCTGCGCATTCCATGTGTCTGAACGAAACTCGTCCTCGTCGAATTTTCCATGACCATGCCCCATTCCCGAGTGGCTGAAATTGAATCTATGGGCGAGATATCGCTCGTCAGCCAATCGCTGAGCAAGCAATGGAATGAAGCCATAGTCCTTGTATCCCCTGAAACCATGGGCCAGAAGGACGACTCCTCGAGGCGATCCTTCGACGAGATGCGTGGTCCCGATGATCGGTAATCCCGACGTGTTCTCGATCTTCCAGTCTTGAGTACCAGCCATGGTTCAAAGCCTTGAAAGCAGGGCCTCATTTGTGAGGCGGCTCTATCAGGGGCGTGATCCCCCCGATCGGATCCGAGGATATCCGAATGTCGCATCTTCTTCTTGAAGCCGCCCTGATCGCCGCTTGACGCCCACCTCAACCTGCCCGAGCATACTGATATGGCCGCACCTCACAGGCTTGATGTTCTGATCCTCGGCGGCGGCGCCGCCGGGCTTTGGTTGCTGGATGATCTTCATCGTCAGGGATATTCCGCAGCACTGGTGGAAGCTGGGGCATTGGGATCGGGACAGACCATCGCCTCTCAGGGAATCATCCATGGCGGCCTCAAGTACGCGCTCAATGGGAAGGCCGGATCGGCTGCACGAGCCATCCGCGACATGCCCCTTAGATGGCGAAGATCACTTGCCGGTGAAGTCGAACCGGATCTCAGTGGCACTCGCCGAAGAGCTGAATACTGCTGCATATGGGCCGCTGCGGGCATGAGATCCAGACTGGGGCTGCTGGGTGCCTCCCTTGGTCTGGCGGTCAAACCCATTCCGTTGAACAAGGAAACCAGGCCCTCGCTTCTGCAGGACTGGAAAGGACCTGTCCTTCGACTCGGCGAACAGGTCATCGAACCAGGCAGCTTTCTCCAGATTCTCGCGGACCGTCATCTGAGCAGAATTCTCCGAGTGGACGGGCCTCAGGGAGTCGACATCAAGGCATCGCCCACAGGTGAAGTCAGGGAAGTAGCGTTGCGTTGCCCCGGCGGTATGGAGATGATTGTCCAACCCGATCAGGTCGTGCTGGCAGCTGGTGAAGGCAACTCGAGAATACGAAATCGTCTGGGTTTGCCGGTTGAGCATATACAAAGGCGTCCACTTCAGATGGTCATGCTTCGAGGAGAGATGCCAGCCATGAACGGGCACTGCATCAGAAATGCCAGCCCATGGCTCACGATCACATCCACCCGTGATCATGCCGACCGCATGGTCTGGCAGATCGGTGGGCAGGTCGCGGAGGATACGGCACGATCCACCGCCAGCGTAGCCATCAATCGAGCCAGGGAGGATCTTGCCCGCGCATTGCCTGCACTGGATCTCTCGACAGTCCAGTTCGCGACCTATCTGGCGGAGCGTGCCGAAGGGACCTCCAGCGGCCGCCGTCCGGATCGTCCTACTACATTCATCGATGGCAACGTGATCACGGTATGGCCCACCAAGCTGGCGCTTGTTCCGATGCTCTCGGACATGATTCAGAAAGATCTCAAGCCACCGGCCAATCACCCTGCCTTTCAAGGACCAAAGGGCTGGCCAACGGCATCGGTCGCCATACCACCATGGGAAATGGAGTCGTCATGGACTGCCGCACACTAGGCTCGACTGGCATTGAATGTAGCCGACTCGGCTGGGGCGCGTTCAAGATCGGGCGGGATCAGGGCACCAAGTTTCCGGATGATTACGTGATTCCATCCGAAGATGAGTCGATCAGGATCATTCATGGGATGCTCGATATGGGCATCAATCTGATAGACACCGCACCAAGCTACGGCCTGAGCGAGATACGTCTGGGCAAGGCGCTTGAAGGACGACGTGACGGCATCATCCTCTCGACGAAAGTCGGCGAACGATTCGAGAATGGACAGTCTCACTATGATTTCAGCTCAACCGCCGCCGTCAAGAGCCTGCAGGAGAGCCTAAAACGTCTGAAGACGGATCATGTCGACATCCTCTGGATACATTCGGATGGGAATGACCAGGCCATCCTCGAAGACGACGCCTACGTAGAGACATTGGAATCGCTCAAGGATGCGGGAATGACACGAGCCATTGGATTCTCGGGCAAAAGCGTCGAGGGCAATCGATCCGCACTCTCTTGGGCTGATGCCGTCATGATCGAGTACCACCTGCAAGACCGGAGTCACGAGCCTGTGATCCTTGAGGCCGCCGATCGAGGAATCGGGGTCGTCGTCAAGAAGGCGTTGCGGAGCGGGCACCTGCCTGGAGACGAGGCCCTGAGGTTCGTCCTGCACGAATCTCCTGCCGCAGAAGCCATCAATTCGGTGATCATCGGAAGCATTCACATCGAACGAATGAAGTCGAATCTGGCCATGCTTTCCTGAATCGGGACACCCGCTATTCGGGGACAGCGATCACCATGCCAACGACCAGTCGATCGGGGCTGCTGCCGATTCGATCCTTGTTCAACTCGTAGATGCGATACCAATGGACCTGATCACCAAGATGGTCTTCAGCGATGGAGCTGAGCGTCTCCCCCTCATCGATCGTATGGGTTCTCCCTGTCGGGGGAGACGATGAAAGCTTGCTGTTGGCGGACCGTTCAGTGGTCACGGTCGCTATTCGAGCAGGAATACGGAGCTCCTGGCCGACGCGGAGTGAATCCACGTCGATGTCGGGGTTGGCATCCGCTATGCGAGGCCATTTCCTAGCCGAGCCGTAGTACTTCTGAGCGATGTGCCCCAACGTGTCACCTGGTTTGATGATATGGATGGTGACGGCATCGATGGAACTGGGCTTGATCGTCTTGACCGGACTACGTTTGGTTTTCTGTTCAGACGCCCTAGAGGAAACCGCTGATTTCGAAGTCGTCGAGCGCCCCACACCGGTGCCAGCGCGACTGATATCTGGCGTTGGTGCTTGTGTTGGAACCTTGATGCCGGCCGTACGGGCAGCCCCCATCGTGAATGTGGGAGTGATCGGCGACGTCTCGCGAACAACCTTGACGGAGCGATCGGGAACTGGCGTCGATGATCTCCGGCTGGATACGGGAGGAGAGTTCACGACAGGTGACGTCGGCTTTGGCCCCATCGATGCTGCTCTTTGTGCCGGGATCCGCTCACGAGGGGAGGAGATCTCGCTCGCGGAAACCAACAATGGATCAGCCGGTCTTCCAGAATTCGTCTGATCGGCCTGATTCGATGATGGGCCATCACCGTAGCACGCAACTAGAACAACCAAACCAAACACCGACAACAACAAGATGGCCTTCGTACCGGCAGTCATCCGCATAGCCTCCGTGGATCACGTCTTCAGATGAGCCCCTCAGTACTTTCTTCGGCAGGAAACTCCCATGAGGATGAAAATGCCCCCAGAGCAGCTCCGGGGGCACTTGAGACTCTTGAAATCAGACTCCTTGGAAGGCGTCAGGTCGTGGCTGGAAGCGAATCGGGCTCTGGCAGATCCGAAGGCTCCTCATCATCCCGCTTGTCCAGATCCGCCCTTCGACGGTAGACCATTGGCGAAGCGATGGCCACGGAAGAATAGGTTCCCACGATCACGCCGATGACCAGTGCGAAGGCGAATCCACGGATACCGGTACCACCCACGATGTAGATGATCAGCACCGCGATCAGGGTCGTGACCGACGTCAGGACCGTACGACTGAACGCCTGATTGATGGAATTGTTGATGATTGATCTGCTGGGCAGGGGTCGCTTGCCACGATTCTCCCTGATTCGGTCCAGGATGACGATCGTATCGTTCAAGGAGTAGCCGATGACGGTCAGCAGGGCCGCGACGATCCCGGTATCAATCAGGAACTCCTCCATGAGGAGATTGCTCCAGAAGAACTCATAGGCACCCAGATATCCGGACAGTGCCAGAAATCCGATCACGATGATGACATCGTGGCACAACGCCATGATCGCAGCCAGTGAATACCAGAATGAACCGAATCGGATCCAGATGTAGAACAGGATGCCCGCGAGAGACAGGATCACCGCTCCAATTGCATTGGCGGTTCTGGTCTGGGCAACGCTCGGCGCGAAGCTGCTGACCTGCTCGAAGCTGCTCTGACGCTCCAGAGCTGTGGAGATAAGCCCCCACTCCCGCTTGGCCAGACGATCATCGACCAATGCACTATCGGTCTTGATGTAGTTGATGTCGGGATCCATGACAGCAACGGCGATCGACGAATAACTCTCGTCTCCTGCCGGAGTCGTTCCGAACACCGCGACTTCTCGACCTGCCGTATCAGATGAGAAATCGGGGTCCTGACGAAGGCGGTCGATTCTCAGTGTGACGTCATCGATGGTGACCGGTGGCTGGATGTCGTCGACAAGAACCAGCACGCCACCTCGGAACTCGCTGAGATCTCCATTGAGATCGTCCCGACCGAGCACTTCACCGAGCGTATCGACTTCGATGGGTCTCGTGAACTGCGCGTATCGCTGCACACCCATGCCCGTGAAGGTTCTACCTGGGGAGATATCCAGTTCATCACCGAATTCCACAAGCAGCTGGGCCTCGACGAGATCCTGGATTGATTCATTCTCACCAACACCCGGCGGGTTGGAAATCTTGACCTGGAATCCATCACCAACCGTCTGTCCATTGCTGTCGGTTCCGGTATCGCCGATGGTCAGCACCTTAGCGAACCTGAACTCACGCAGAAGTCGGTTCTGGAGCGTGTCCTCGGTACCAGCCTCATCGGCGATGGATCGAATACGGGTCTGTACCGAATCCGGACCCATGTGTGGCAGCATGAGTCGGCTGCCACCATCTTCGCGAGTCTGCATCGTGATGGAGACACCACCACGGAACTCGGTATCGAACATCTGCTTGCCACGAGAGAAGAAGAGCACGAAGGATCCAATTATCAGCAGGAAACTGAGTGCCCAGAAGATGCCTCGGAGACTGACCCAGTCGATCTTGGGCCTGAGCAGACGGCCAAGCACCGGGACAGTGCTCGCCAGCATGGGCAGGCTTCTGATCTTGAAGACATTGGCATACAGGTCGAAGATGACGCGTGTGACGAACAATGCGGTGAAAAGGGTCGCGATGATTCCGATAGTGAGCGTGAGCGCGAAGCCCTTGACCTCCGTCGTGGGCTGCATGAGTAGCAGAACGGCACAGACGATGAGGTTGGTCAGGTTCGCATCGACAATCGTGCTGTACACACGGTTGTAGCCTTCGCGAATGGCTTCACGCAGATCGCGCGCGCCATGGATCTCGAGCTCCTCGCGAATACGTTCGTAGATGAGGACATTGGCGTCGACCGCCATGCCCATCGTGAGAACGACACCGGCCAGACCGGGCAGCGTGAAGGTGCCCTGCATCATGGCCATAACGCCGAAGATGATTATTCCGTTGCACAGCAGAGCCACATCCGCGACGAATCCGGCGAAGAAGTACCAGAGGAGCATGAATACCGCGACGACGATGATCGCCCACATGAACGCCATGAAACCACGGTCGAGATTGTCCGCACCAAGTGATGGACCAAGGACACTGACGGCGATGGGCTCCGGGGAAAGTCGTGCTTCCAACGCACCGGCATCAAGGACTCGAATCAGATACGCGATCTCCTTCGCACCGTAGTTGCCGGTGATGATGCCGCTGTTGCTGATCTGGCTCTGCAGATTCGGCGCGGAATAGACCTTTTCATCGAGGACGATGGCCATCGGCTCATTGACGTGCGGACCAGTCAATCGAGCCATTCGAACGCCACCAGGCGCATCGAGGCGGAAACTGACCGCAGGTCGCCCCATCTGATCAACGGTCTGACCTGTCGCTTCCAGCGACCAGTCACCCCCGCGATCGTGTGTCATGCTCTTGGGTTCTGATGTATACAGCAGCAGATAGATCTGGCCATCGTGTTCGGCGGCCACCAGCGGAGAGGCTCGTGAGGCGAAATAGCCTTGGGGATCCGTCTGAAGCGCCTCGAGCTGCTGGGGAGAATCCGCCCATTGATTCAGATCATGAATCGCAAACCAACGGGCGTTGCTTGAATCCGTATTCTCTGGGCCCACTTCGGCCAGCTGCGAACGCATGTCGTCAACACTGACGCCCTGAGCCAGACCGGGCGTGACGGCGATGTGGTATTGCAGCACACCGGCACCACGCAGAAGCCTCTTGAGATCTTCCGGATCGTCGAGACCGGTACGCTTTGCTTGATAGGCCGACCAGGCGGCGGTCACCTTCGCCAGTTCATCCGTGAGATCGGGGAACTCCTCGATAATCTGAGTCATTGCCGCGGAACGCTGGGACGGACGGAACATCCGCTCACCAGCGTCATCGACCATCGGGCTGCCATCAGGCCCCCGGATCAACTCTTTCTTCTCAGGCAGATCCAGCATTCTCACGATGCGTGAACGCTGAAGGCTCAACGACATCACCTGCTCGTATAGATCCTCGTAGCTGATCTCCGCATCCGCCAGCTTTCTCTGGATTCCACGACGCTCCTTGGCATCCTCGGAATCCTTCTCGAGCCGAGACTCCAGACTCTTCATGTCGTCGTAGGAGGTCTGCAGCTTGCTCAGCAGCTGGCCACGCTCGCCGGCACTGCCGAATCGCTCGACAGCGGTGCCATCACGAAGCGAGGAATCCAGTTCCGAAGCCTTGATCTCCGCCGACTGGACCAGCTGATCGAGCTCCAGCTCGAAAGCCGCCGCCAATGCCTTGACCTCGTCGTTGGGGAGCGGCATGACCACTTCGATACGATCCGTACCCAGTGGCACCATCGAGATGTCCAGGACGCCCTGTGGGTTCACACGATCCTTGAGGACATCGATCGTCTGATCGAGGACCTGACGTCGGTTGCCCCCTTCTGGGATTCGAACGGAATAGACCAGGCTGACGCCACCGCTGAGATCACGTCCGAGACGCACCTTCTCGCTGGGCGGCATGAAAGCCCAGACGCAGGCGCCGATGATGATGAGTATCAGGACGATCTTTGAGATCAGATTCTGCATGTGCAATTACTTCCGCGAGGAACCCCATGAACCGGGGTCTCAACTGTTCGCGTCTCCGTCTCCCGATTGATGCACCGTTTGGATGGCCGATCGGGAGAATGTCATTCTTGTATTCGAGGATTTGTCCACTTCCAGCACCACGAGATCACCCTTGACCTCGATGACGGATCCCATGATGCCGCCGATGGTCTGCACCGAAGCCTTCTTATCGAGCTTGCTGAGCATTTCCTTTCGACGTTTCTTCTCTTTTCTCGAGCTGAGGAACGTCATGCCGAACATCATGACCACGAAGATGATCAGGATGGGCATAAACCCGCCGTCGAGAAACGTTCCGACCGGCTGCTGAGCGGCACCATCAGCGCCACTCAGTCCGGAATCGTCCAAAACCTGATTCAGCCCATCCCCTTTGGCACCAAGCGGCGGCTGAACAGGCGTTTGCCCAATCATCAGAATGGTCAATTCCCCTGGCAAACTCGCATCTGTCATGAGATCTCTCGCGTTCCATGACCTCTTGTTCGGAGGTCCGTTCTGGTTCAGGTGTTGAAGTCGGTCTCTGGACGTCTAAACGGTCGCTGAACCGCGATCCAGGACTGGCCATGCCCGGTACAGCGAAGACCACGTATCTTCCCGTATGGCCCGCCGGATGTCCAGCATGAGACGCTGGTAGTGCCTGAGGTTGTGCTGACTGAGCAGGACCGGGCCGAGAATCTCGCCCGAAATGAAGAGATGCCTCAAATAGGCCCTGCTGAACCCCCCTGAGCAGGCTGGACAATCACAGCCGGGCTCCAGAACCCCATCATCCTCCTTGAAGCGGGCATTCCTGAGCTGGAGCCTTCCTGAGCGGGTGAAGGCACCCGCATTACGTCCATTTCTGGTCGGGAGGACACAATCGAACATGTCGACGCCCGAGCGTACCGCCGTGACCAGATCACGCTCATAGCCCACTCCCATCAGGTATCTGGGCTTCTCCTCGGGTAGCAGCGGAGTGGTTTCAGCCACGATTCGATGGATCTCCTCCGGAGATTCACCCGTGGCAACGCCTCCAATGGCATATCCGGGAAGATCGATCGCTGTCACCGCCTTGGCCGACGCCTCCCTGAGATCCGAATGCGGCCCACCCTGGATGATTCCAAAAAGACTCTGGGTTTCGGCTCGGGCGTGTGACTCCACACACCTGTGCAGCCAGTCGGTCGTGCGATCGACCGCGATCTCCAATCGCTGTCGGAAAGCCCCCATCGCATGAGGATCCTTTTCATCAGGTGCCAGTGCAGGTGGACAATCATCGAAGGCCATGATGATGTCCGCACCAAGATTGTTCTGGACCTCCATGGCCCGCTCCGGCCCCAGATGGACCTTGGCACCGTCGATGATCGACTTGAACGTCACACCCTCGTCATCGATGGCGTTGATGTCGGCCATCGAGAAGGCCTGATAGCCACCCGAGTCCGTGAGAATCGGCCCATCCCATCGCATGAACTCGTGAACGCCGCCACGGTCGGCGATCATCGCGTCACCGGGTCTCAGCATCAGGTGATAGGCATTGTTGAGAAGTATCTGGCTTCCGGATTGATGTACCTGATCGGGCGACAGGCCCTTCACGCTTGCTCTTGTTCCAACGGGCATGAATGCCGGTGTATCGAATGAACCGTGCAAGGTCGTGACTCGACCGATCCGAGCGGAAGATTCAGTGCATCGTTGATCGATCTGGAAGGACAGCGGCGAAGTCATCTGTTCTTCTTGTCCCGACGGGAGGCGTCATTCAGGATCCGCTTTTCCTTCTTGCTCAGACTCTGCAAACCCTCGCGACTGATCTTGTCGAGGATCTTGTCGACCTGATCCATGTTTCCACGACGAGTGCCTGGCAGCCTGGCGCCCTTCATCGCGAAGTGGCGTGAAGTCGGATCGACTCGGCCAAAGAAGTTGAACAGGCCATGCAGCTGTTCCGGCCTACGAATGAAGTACCAGCCGGCGATGGCACCACCGAGATGGGCGGCCTCTCCTCCGGCGTTCTCCAGCCCGAAGAGGATGAAGATGATGGATATCGCAATCAACACCACCGCGAGCGTGCCCAGCCTCATCGGAATGATGAACATGAGCAGGACACGTACGTTTGGATGGAGAATGGCGCCACCCACAATCACACCGAAAACACCTGCCGATGCGCCTATCAAGGGGACACCGGTGGCATTGAAGAGCAGACCACCAATCGGCGGCCATCCCAGTTGATCGATCCAGACCCAACCAGCCATGTTGAGGAACAGATAGAGGAGAGAACCAAAGACACCGCAGAGCAGATAGAAGGCCAGATAGCGTTTGCCTCCGAGGAACCGCTCCACCAGCGGACCGAAGAAGAACAAGGCGATCATGTTGAAGAGCAGATGCGTCATGTCCGCATGCAGGAACTGAAAACCGACCAGACGCCAGATCTGGCCGCCACCGATGACCTTCCAAGTCGAGAAGTGCAGCCATCGCTGCAATGGGGACATGGGTGTCACCACAACGATAGCTCTCTGAGCGATCTCCGGACCATCGCCTGTCTTGCTCTTCAGGAGCACCCCCAGACCCGTCACCTCCTTCTTGACGATCTGATCGTCACGAGTGACAAGATTGATGGTCACGGAAACAGGGGTTCCGGAGTCGCCATCTGAGGGAAGATACGAATTGCCGAAGTTCGGATTCGCCACCACCTCCGTCCAGGTGCCGTTGCCGTTGTCAACGTATCTCGTACCGGTCTCGACCCAACTGGAATAGGCCTGCAGGAATCCATCGATGACGAAGATCGCCACACAGGCAATGATGATCCAGGTGGTGACGCTGAAGCTCCGACCACGTCCCCCCATTCGACCGGCCATGGATCCGAACTGACCATGGCCAGGAGGGTTGTACCGACCGTAATCTCGTTCAGATATGCCCATCAGACGCCCTCTCCGAATACGAGCTGAGCACATCAGATCGATTCATCTGGCCATGAAGCCCCCTCTTCCGGGAAACTCGATGAAAAAGCCTGTATTGGGAGTTTGCTCGTCTCATGGAATGAAGGGATGATACGACTTCTCATGACCACGGCACAGCCAAGCGACCGACATCCCGCTTCAGCCTCCCAAGAGGCTGTTGCATGCTCATCAGTCATGAGAGTCGAGGATCTTGAAAAGTCCTTCGGTCGCAATCATGTGCTCAAGGGGCTGAATCTGGAATTTCCCTCGGCGGCCACCACGGTCGTCATGGGACCGAGTGGATGCGGGAAGAGCGTCCTGTTGAAACACCTCGTTGGCCTTCTGGAACCCGACGCCGGCAAGGTCTGGTTCGATGACCAAAGAATCGATCAGATACCCGAACCCCAACTAGGCCCAATCAGGCGTAGGATCGGCTTTCTCTTCCAGCAGGGCGCCCTCTTCGATTCCATGACCGTCGGACAGAATGTGGAGTTTCCACTTCGGGAACATACCGACATGTCTCCGGGGGAACGCCGTGTACGAGTCGACCGCATGCTGGAAATGGTCGGCGTTTCCGGAACCTACGACCGGAATCCCGCCACGCTCTCGGGAGGACAGCGGAAACGCGTCGCATTGGCCAGAGCCATCGTGCTCGAACCTGACGTGATCCTCTATGACGAACCCACCACCGGCCTTGATCCGATCCGCAGTGACATCATCGGAAAGCTGATTGAGAGATTGCAGAACGCCCTCAAGCTCACCAGCATCGTGGTGACGCACGATATCCAGCTCTCCTTTCGCATTGCCGATAGGATGGTCCTGCTTCATGAAGGGCAGGTCCACATGGAAGGCCCACCGGAACTGTTTCGGAATTCCGACGACCCCGAAGTGCGCCGCTTCCTCGAAGGAAGAGCGACACGAGATGAACTGGCTGGCATCGAGGATGCCAGAGAGGACGGCAGTTGAAAGATTCCCAGAGGGATTTCCTGATCGGCCTTTGTGCAATCGTCGCGACAGCAGCGCTTATTACGCTCCTTTCGCTGTTCGGAGAGTTGCCGAAATCCGGCTGGCGCTTCACGGTGCTGACAAGTGATGCCGTTGGACTTCGCAAGGACAGCCAGATCACCGTCAATGGCGTCATGGCTGGACAGGTCAGCAGCGTTCAACTCGTAGCCGATCCCGAATATCCAGTGAAAATCACGCTCAATATCGAAGAGGGTGTGCAGATTCCACGAAACGTGAGATTCTTGGTAAATGGATCGCTTCTCGGAAACAGCGGTGCCTTGGCACTCGTGACCACAGGCTGGTCACCCGACATGCCAATGATCGAATCCGGTGATGTGATCCGAGAGGACCGTATCGCCTCCGTTATGATGACCGAACTCGGTCAGGAGATCGATCGACGTATGGGTGGATTGCTCAAGTCCTTCTCGACCATCGGCGAACAGATCACCGTCCTGCTCAACGACGATGCCACAGATGAACGGACGCTCACGAGTGTCCTTCGGAATGCCAACCAGCTGCTCCAATCGACCAATGCCTGGGTGGACAGCTCGAGTCTGCGAGAAAACGCGGAGCAGTTCCTGAAACGAATGCCCGCCATGGCGGACCGTGCCATAGGTGGACTGGAGAGCGTCACGACACTTGCGAGAAAGCTCGATGCGAGATCCGACGAACTGGGGCTTGAGATGGCGGAGACCGCCAGACAACTTCGGCAGTTCATGGATGCCAGCACCCGTCTTCTGGATGCCATGAGAGAAGGCGATGGAACCATCGGACAGCTCGTCCAGAATCCGGATCTCTACAACAGCATGGAAGCGGCCACCAGCCGGCTCGACCAGCTGCTGGTGGACATCCAGCTCATGGTGGAACAGATCCGCGAAGAGGGCGCCGGCGTCCACCTGTTCTGAATCCAGTCTCAGAAATTCAATCGGACACCGATTTCCATCACCTGATCCGAAGGCAGGCTCAGCTGATCCGTCGGCCCCTTGGCGTTCCGCAGCATCGCGAAGAAGAACTCCTTACGCCAGGCGGACATGTGATGACCATGCACGCGGGACGGCAGGTCACGCCTGAGGTAGTAGGTCACCTGAGCCAGCTTGACGGGCAGCCCCTGATTGGTCGCCTGCCTGAGAAGCCTCGGCAGATAGAGATCCTGCATGTAGCCAAGTGAACAGTTCAGCTGCCAGAACCCATTCCCCTTCTCCTCGACGGCCACACGCTCCGACTTGGGGACCCGAGGCCTGCTCGAGAGATGGACATGAACGATGACCACCTGCTCGGGCAGCACAGGCATATGACGATTGAACTTCATCAGGGAGTTGGGTGTCACGTCCTCTTCAGCTGTGAAGAAGACACCGCATCCAGGGATTCGAGGCTGCCCGTCATTGATGGAGGAATCGATGAAGTCCGCCAGAGGCACCGAGTCCTCGGTACGGGTCTCGAAGGTCAGCCGTGAACCACGCAGCCATGTGGTCATCACGAAGATCATGAAGAGACCGATTACCAATGGAACCCACCCACCATGAGGCACCTTCAGCAGATTCGCCCCTAAGAACGCTAGATCTATGAGCATAAAACCCGAGAGCAGCGGAATAATGACGAACCACGACCAGCCCCATGCCCGGCGAGCCACAAGGGCGAGCATGATCGTCGACGTCAACATCACACCAGTGACCGCCAACCCGTAGGCCGCACCCATCCTGTCGGAGGTCTGGAAGGCCAGGACAAGCAGCACGCTGAAGACGAACATCCACCGATTCACCGCCGGAATGTAGATCTGGCCTTCCTGCATCTTGCTCGTGTGCCTAACCGACGTGGGTGGCAACAGGAGCAGCCGGATCGCCTGCCTGGTCACTGAAAAGGCCCCCGCAATGATCGCCTGCGAGGCGATGATGGCCGCAATGATCGAGAGGACGATCATTGGAATCATCAGCACGTCCGGGACCAGTGAAAAGAACGGATTCATCGGGGGCTTGCCTTCACTCATGACGTAGGCGGCCTGCCCGAAGTAGTTGAGCAGAAGTGCCGGGCAGACAACCGAGAACCAGGCGATTCGAATGGCAGGGCGACCGAAATGTCCCATATCGAGACTCAAAGCCTCGCAACCGGTCACACACAGGACCACGGCGCCCAGAAGCACGAAGGCCATCCAGGGGGCGTTCAAGAAGAGATCGATCGCCCACATCGGATTGATGGCTTCCAGTACAGCGGGATTGCCGATGATGCCGCCCAGACCCAATGCGCCGATCACCAAAAACCAGACCAGCATCACTGGGCCGAAGAGGCGACCGATCTGCCCTGTTCCGAATTTCTGAAGCATGAAGAGGATGGCCAGCACGACAACCGCCGTTGTGGGTGAAACCCACTGCGGGATCGAACCCCCCGCCGCGAAATTGATGCCCTCCGATGCCGCCAGCACCGAAATCGCAGGTGTGATCACACCATCACCGTAGAGCAAGGCAGCGCCGATGATCGCCAGAAGTGCCAGTGGTCCCTTGCTCGCGATCCCCGAAAAGGTCTGCTTGAGCCCGGACTCCTTCGATCGCTTCGAGAGCAGCAGGCTGAACATGGCCAGAACGCCACCCTCGCCATCGTTGTCGGCTCGCATCATCAGCAGGACATACTTCAGGCAGATGACGATGATGATCGACCAGACGAACAGGGAAAGCGCTCCCATCACATGGGAAATCTCGTCCGCTCTGGCGACCTGCTCCGTACCCTTGAACAGCGTTTCCCCGAAGGCCGCCTTGAAGGCGTACAGCGGGCTTGTCCCGATGTCTCCGAAGACGACACCAAGCGCTCCCAAGGTGAGTAGGGAGATGTTCTTCTCTGGCTCGCTGGTTTCCGCGAGCTCAGGAAGATTAACGGAGTCCGTCACGTCTTGAACTGCCTCATTCCAGGAAACTGGAGAACACAGAGCCGATCAAGGCAAGATGCTTCACGAGCCCTCAATCAGTCAGCCACGACGATTTCGACACGCCTTGATTCTTTCTTCGAATCAAGCGGCGAATTGGGGCCGTAGCTGCTGACCGCCATTCTTTGTGGATCAACGCCTCGATTGGTGAGGTACTCGTAGACCGCCCAACCACGCTCGAAGCCGAGATGGTGATTGCTCTTGTACCCACTCTTTCGAATCGGATCGCTGTCGGTATGTCCGTTGATGATGATCATCTTGCCGGAATAATCGTCTTTGAGGACGGCGGCGATCTGATCAAGCGACTTCTTCGCAGGAGTCTTCAACGCGGTCCTGCCGGAATTGAAAAGGATGTCACCCTGCATGCTGATGGTGACTTCGTTGCCATCGACCGACGTCGACACGCCATCAATGCCGCTGAACGGGTTGGCGGGTGCAGCAGGAGTCGTCGCGGCCAATTCCTGTTGTTCCCTGAGAAGACGATTGGCTTCGCGAAGGTCCGAAGTCGTCGCATCAAGTGCGCGATCTCGTTCGGCCAACTGGTCTCTCAGCTCTCGGTTTTCATCATTCAACATTGCCAGCTGCGACTTCGTGCTGTCGTTGCAGGCAGTCAGCCCGCCAACGAGGAGAAACAGGGCAAGTGCGATCAGAGTGCGTCCGTGCATGGTTCAGCTTCCTTTCAACTCACTGATTCGTTGGATCCCAATACTCGGGCAACTGGTCAATTGCCCGTCGAATCCCCATGATGTCCAACCAGGCGGATCCCATAAGATCCCGCCTGATGACCATTGAATCCTGTTATCTGATTCCTGTCCAGTTGGATGGAACCCGATTCAGATCTTTCTCGCTTGAATTCACCCTCGGCCGTCGTCTGGACAAGTGCCCGAGCCGGCATCTTGACCTGCGGGAGCAACCGATCCCAGCCTGAAACGACCAATGGACGGCACAACAGCACGAAAATGGTCGCCAGAGCCAGGTGAGGGCCATATGGCAATTCTCGACGCCGCTTGGAGAAGGAGGCCATCAGCGTCCAGGCCAGCCCGATGAACGGAGCCAGAAAGAAGATGATGATTGGGTCGAACCATCCCATGACGGCCCCGATGCAGCCGAGCAGATGAACATCCCCCATCCCCATGGCCTCTCGTCCGAATCCAAGTGTGCCCAGAATTCTGACGCTCCAGACCAGGCCACCTCCAACGAGATAGCCAAGCATTGACCCGCCCAGAGCCTGGAGCCAAACGGGCGGAACGCCATCGAACAAACTCGACCCGAGTACACCACCGATCATCATGCCCGCCATCACGGGCAAGAGAAAGAGGATCTCGATCCCCATCTCACGACGTGCATGCGGATAGTCCCCGAGTGTCTCCCCGGGCATCACATACTGGTCGTAATCAGAAAAGCTGTATCTCAGACGACCAGTCCACAACAGGAAACACCCCAACATGACCCCGATGAGACCACCAGCAGCAAGCAGCAGCCAGAACCAGTCGACGCCCGGAAGCGGCCAGGGTGTGGAAGCCAACCAGGCTGGCGTTCTCGCTATCAACCCCTGCACTGGCCAAAGAATGAAGGCTGTGATTGTTATGAAGACGGGGATCGCCAGCGGAATCGTGAATGTCCTCGCATCAATGACGGTCATGGCATAGAGCGCGGCCACCATGAAGGCGATGCTTATCCATGCGGGCCAACCTCTGAGGAACTGCTGGAGATCCCACCATCTTCCGGCCACTTCACCCCACCACGGATCTTGGAAGGAGGTCCAGAAGAAGATGATGTAGAGCCCCACGAACACCAGCGACATGCCCAGCTCGATCAAGGCGTACCAGGGGCTGATCTTCACGCCGCATAGACGACATCGGCCACGAAGAAATAGCCATCCGAGGATCGGCAGATTCTCACGGAAGAAGCGAAGCTTGCCACCACAGGTTGGACAGCGGCTGGGCGGATAGAGCAGGCTTATACCCGCTGGCATCCTGTGCACGACCACATTGATGAAGCTGCCGACGCAGGCTCCAAGACAGAACACGAAGACGACCCATGGCAGGTGCTGCCAGATCATGAACCCGGAAAAGGAGTTGGACAGGTAGTGCATGTTGATCAGTTCGAATCACCAGACTCTGATTCCCCATCGGCAAGGGAGCCGTCATCCAGCGAAACGTTCTTGATTTCCTGCTCTGCCGCCTGCAAACGCTGTCGACAGATCTTGAGCAGTGCCTGCCCTCGGCGATGGAGGATCATCGACTCCTCGAGCCCCAGATCCCCCGCCTCGATCGAGGAGACGATCGACTCCAGCTGCTCCACGGCCGACTCGAATCGAATGGAATCGTCAATTGGCTCGTCTGCGATGGGCTTTTTCGAGGTCATGATCCAACTGTATCAGAATCGAGATTCGAATCAGTCGAGGATTCGACCCGGCTCCTGATCATCCCGTTGGCGACCCGGGTTTCGAGCAAAGCACCGGCCTCGAGTCCATCGATGGATCGAACCGCCCTTCCATCGGTGTCCATGGTCAGGCTGTATCCCCTATTGAGAACCGCCAATGGATCGATCGCCGACATCGCCCGCCCAATGGCTGCGACCTGATCCCGGGACCGGCTCAGCAGCCCCTCGACCGAACGAGCCAGTGAATGCTCCATGGCATCCGGCGATGGAAGCTGGCGAATGGTGCCGGAGATGCCTCGAAGCAGCCTCTCCTCCAGTTGATCCACCTGTCGACGTCGCGACTGTACCTGCCTGTCGGGGCGTGAGGCCTGCAGTCTTCCGGACAATCCATCCAGAATCAATGATGCATGCCGACAACGCACCTGACACGAAAGAAGTAGCCGTTCGCCAATGGCATCGACCTGTTCCAATCCGGACTCGAGCCTCGACGATGAGGCCCGAACAAGCCTGTGGGCCAGCGAGTCGAATCGTTCAAGAACATCGGCACGGTCAGGCAGCAACAACGTCACCGCATGCGTAGGCGTGGAGGCACGCGCATCGGCCACCAGCTCGATGATGCTGGTATCCGATTCATGACCAATGGCCGCTATCACGGGCGTATAGGAATCGAAGACCGCCTGAGCAACCTCCCGTTGATTGAAGGCCTCCAGATCCTCCGCAGAACCGCCTCCTCGAGTGACGATGATGGCATCGAGCCCCAGTCGTTGGGCAGATCGATCCAGTCGCCTGATGGCCGCAGCAACTTCACCAGCCGCTGAAGGACCTTGCACTCGAACATCGACGATCAAGAGCGAGGTCACCGGAAATCTGGATCGAGCAGTCGCCACCACATCCGTCACAGCCGCCCCCTGAGCGGACGTCACCACAGCCACGCGGGATGGCCAAGTTGGTAGCGGCTTCTTGATGGAATCCTCGAACCATCCCAGCTCACGAAGTTCGCGACACAGCTTCAGGAAGGCGGCCCTGAGGCGGCCCTCCCCATCAAGCTCCAGTCGGCGAGCTTCCAGACGGGTCCGACCACCACGCGACCAATGGCTGATTCGACCGGTGACCAGGACGGAGTCCCCCTCTTCGGGCCGATGTGCGTTGACACGGGCCTGACTGGACCACATGACGGCATCCAGTGAAGCGTCGGCATCACGGAGGCTGAAGAACCAATGCCCATTCCGGATCGAGAGCCCGCTGATCT
>MDTD01071743.1_pt1 | contig 19774 bp, 20 predicted proteins | sample 811221 | NCBI WGS metagenome assembly MDTD01 (sample SAMN05326646, study PRJNA326480) | marine metagenome | isolation source: seawater | place: Pacific Ocean: South West | collected 2011 | reverse complement strand
CAGCAAATAGTTATTTAAATATACCTGCAATTTTATCTGCTGTAGATTTAACTGGAGCTGAGGCTGTTCATCCGGGTTATGGATTTTTATCTGAAAACGCCAATTTCGCTAAAACTTTAGAGGATAATAATATAAAATTTATTGGTGCATCATCAGAACATATCAAGATGATGGGTGACAAAATACAAGCTAAAAAAATTGCAAAAGAAAATGGACTTCCTGTTATAGAAGGATCAGAGGGTGGTGTAACAAATATATCTGAAGCAAAGAATTTGTGTAAAAATATTGGATTCCCTGTTTTGATAAAAGCTTCTGGAGGGGGTGGTGGTAAGGGAATGAAGATTGTTCAAAAAGAAGAAGAATTTGAAACTCTTTTTTCAACAGCTAAATCAGAGGCAATGAAATATTTTGGTAATGATGAAGTTTATATTGAAAAATTTTTTCAAAATCCAAGACACATAGAAGTTCAAATATTATCTGGAAAAAATAGAACAGTTCATTTACATGAGAGAGATTGTTCCGTACAAAGAAGACATCAAAAATTAATTGAAGAAACTCCAAGTCCTGTTTTAAATAATGAAGTAAGAAAAGATCTTTTTGATAAAACAGTCAAGATGGTTAGTAAGATTGGATATCAAGGAGCTGGGACTGTAGAATTTATTTACGAAGACGGAAAATTTTATTTCTTAGAAATGAATACGAGAGTACAAGTTGAACATCCCGTTACAGAAATGGTCACAGGTATAGATATAATTAAAGAGCAAATTTGGATTGCATTTTCTGGAGAAACTGCTCTCAAGCAGTCTGATATAAATCCTCGAGGTCACGCTATTGAATGTAGGATTAATGCTGAGGATCCTAGTAAAAACTTTCAACCATCACCAGGTACGATTGGAATGTGTCATCAGCCCTCGGGGTTTAGAACAAGGGTGGATGGAGCAATATTTCAAGGTTACAAAGTTACTCCTTACTATGACAGCATGGTATGTAAATTAATATGCCATGGAAGAAATAGAACTGAGGCCATTCAAAGAATGAATAGATCACTAGATGAGTTTGTAATAGAAGGTATTACAACTACTATTCCACTTCATAAAAAACTTTTAAATCATAAGAAATTTATAGAATCTAACTTTAATGTAGCTTGGTTAGATAATGAAAAAGTTATTTAGTAACAATTAATAAGCCAAATATCATACACTGGATGATCAAAAGGTTTTATTGATGGACTGGAGGAAAACATCCAATCGTTAAAGACATATACATTATTATTATCCTTATTGTTTAAATCTTTCACTTGAATATATGCTGTTATCTCTGGATTATCGTCAAATTCAGAATTGCTGCACTTTAAACTTTTTATAGAAAGGTCCTTATGCTTTATTTCTTCATTATTTTTAAGTTTTATAAGAATATTTTTTGAGCTTATTTTATCTAAAACTTTAATAGCTGTAAAATTTCCCTCTAACTCACTTGCAAAAACGTAATTAGTTGAAGAAATCTTAAATAATATTATTAGCCAGAGAAAAAAATTAAATCTAATTTTTCCAACTTTTATATTTTTTTTCAGCTGCATCTTTATTTTTGTTAGGATAAAAAGCTTTTTCTGTTCCAGTTAAATTTGGCTTGTGAGGTTTTTGCCATTCATATTTTTCAAATTGATGTTTTTTTTCAATCTTGTTTGGCATAAAATGAATCCAAGAATACCACTCGACAGGTATTTTTGACGCATCAATTTCATCTGAGTATATTACCCATCTTTTCCCTTTTTTATTTTCATAGTACTTATTTCCGAAATCATCTTGACCGACTAATTTTCCAGTCAATATGGTTTTAATTCTTGTACCAAAGGTGTCTCGATTCCACCATGTGAAAATTTTTTTAAAAAGTGTCAACATAAAAAAAATAAAAAATTTCAATTTAAAATTGTATAAATTAAATTAGACTAAAATGTGAATTTGTATATAAATTAATTGATTCATTATTCAAATTAATTTTTATAAATTGAGGTCAAATGGCAAAATATTTAGTTGAAACTTATTATACTTGTACTTTTAAAGTAAATCATTATTTAGATGATGTTAACGAAGCGGAACTTAAAAATCTTGAGAAAAGAGATGATGGTAAATTTGAGGTTTTAGATGTTAAATTGGATAACAGAAAAACAAAAAGTTTAGACCCAAATAATAAAAAAATAATTGAAAACAAAAAAATTGATATTCCGGTAGAAAATAAACAACCAGGCCCAAAAAACTTTGAAAACATTATAAAATCTACAAATACTCTTTCTGACAAAGGAAGTAAGAGATTTGGTATGCCTGATAGAAGAAAAGGATATATTCAAAAAGCAACGATTGGAGACCATAAAGTTTATTTACATACAGGTGAATATGAGGATGGAAAAATTGGAGAAATTTTCATCGATACAAGTAAAGAAGGTGAATTAGTAAAAGCATTAATGAATAATTTTGCAATTGCTGTTTCCCTTGGACTTCAATACGGAGTTCCTCTTGATGAGTTTATAAGTGCTTTTGTAGGAACAAAGTTTGAACCTTCTGGTAAAGTACATGGCAATGACAGAATCTTAAGTGCCTCATCAATATTAGATTATATTTTTAGAGAACTGGCAATTTCCTATCAAAATAGAGAAGATTTAGCCCATACACCTTCCATAGGTGCTAACGAAAATTTAAACTCTGAAGAGACAAATTCAGAAGATCAAAATCAATTACTTAAAATTGTAAAAGATATTACAAGTAAAGGATTTGTAAGAAATAACTATAAAAAAAATTTAGTAGATCTATCAGACGTTAAAATAAGTTTAAAAGGAAAAAAGTAGTTATTTCTTTTTCTTTAAAGATATGCCCAATTCTTTTAATTGATTTTCATTAACATCTGATGGAGCATTCATCATTAAATCTTGTGCGTTTTGATTCATCGGAAACATTGTAACCTCTCTTATATTTTTTTCATTTGCTAAAAGCATTACAATTCTATCAATACCAGGTGCAATTCCTCCATGGGGAGGCGCACCATAACTTAAAGCATTTATCATTCCACTAAATTTTCTGTTTACTTGTTTCTCGTCATATCCAGCAATTGAAAAAAGTCGGTACATTAATTCAGGAATATGATTTCTTATTGCTCCAGATGAAAGTTCAACACCATTACAAACAATGTCATATTGATATGCCAATATATTCAAGGGATTTTCAATGTCTATTTTGCTTACATCTCCTTGAGGCATTGAAAAAGGATTGTGACTAAACTCAATTTTATTTGTTTCCTCATTTCTTTCAAACATTGGGTAATCTACCACCCAACAAAATGCAAAAGTATTTTCATCTATTAAATTTAAATCTTTTGCAATCTTTTCTCTTGCTAAAGATGTAATTTTTTCTAAATCCTTTTTTTTTCCACACGCTAAAAAAATACTGTCACCTATTTCAGCTTGAGTTTTTTTCATGATCTCTTTTAAAGCTTCCTCTGAAAACAATTTTCCAACAGGTCCCCTAGCTGTTATTTCCTTTTCCTTTTCAAAAGTAAAATAAGCTAATCCTGAGGCGCCTTGATCTTTTGCCCATTTGTCAATGTTATCAAAAAAACTTCTTGGTTTTTCTTTGGTATTTTTTGTAACAATACACCTTACGTTTGATCCTGAGGTTACAAGTTTTTTAAATATTTCAAATGTAACATCTTTTCTCAAAAATATTTCTGTAATATCATTTATTACTAGAGGATTTCTTAAATCAGGCTTATCATTTCCATATTTTAATAATGCATCAAAGTAAGAAATTTTTGGAAATGTATCTGATAATAATTTTTTATTAGAAAATTTTTTAAAAGTATTTATTAAAAGTTTTTCAACTACTTTAAAAACATCCTCTTGCTCTACAAAAGACATTTCTAAATCTAATTGATAAAATTCCCCTGGACTTCGATCAGCTCTTGCATCTTCATCTCTAAAACAAGGGGCAATTTGAAAATATTTATCAAAACCTGAAACCATTATTAATTGTTTGAACTGCTGTGGTGCTTGTGGCAAAGCGTAAAATTTACCAGGGCTCAATCTGCTTGGAACTAAAAAATCTCTTGCTCCTTCTGGACTTGAGGAAGTGAGTATTGGAGTTTGAAATTCCATAAAACCTAATTTATTCATTTCATTTCTAATAAAAGAAATCACTTTCGATCTTAATAAAATATTTTCATGCAATTTTTTTCTTCTTAAATCTAAAAATCTATATTTAAGTCTTATTTCCTCAGAATATTCCTGATCGCTAAAAACTGGGAGTGGTAATTCTTTGCAAGTTCCAAGAATGACGAAACTTTCAATAGTAATTTCTATTTCTCCCGTATCGATATCTTTATTTATTGTTTCTGAAGATCTTTTGACAACTTCACCACTGATCTTTACAACAGTTTCAAGTTGAATTTTTTCTAAATCAGTAAAATTTTTATTTTCTTGATCAATTATACATTGAGTAATGCCATAATTGTCTCTTAAATCAATAAATAATAAATTTCCATGATCACGTTTTTTATTTATCCATCCAGATAAAGATATTTTTTTTCCAATATCTTTTGCCCTAAGTTCATTGCAGTTATGACTTCTAAATTTATTCAATTACTCTCCTAACACTTCTTTAATAATCTTAAAATCAATTGATTTTTTTCTTTTTAAACTTAATTCGTCAATTTTATATATGAATTCAAATATTTTGCCATATGATCTATCAATTCTTTTTATGATATATTTAATCAACTTTTCTTCAACAGCAATCTGACGATCTGATAAATTTTTCAATATCAAAGCGAACATAAGTTCATCATCTGGTTTTTCAATGTTTTGTAAAATGAAATCTTTTGACCTTGATCTTAAATCTTTTAAATCAAATTCAATATTTACTATTGGTTTGGGAGATGTGATTATTAAGTATTTGTTATCTTGATCTATTAAATTAAATAAGGAATAAATTAATTTTTCATCAGAATTTTTATTCAAATTTTCTAAAATTATATTTTCATGAATCTTAATCTCTTTTAAGTCATCATTGTTGAGTGAATTAGCATCAATTTTATAACCCCTAAATTTTTTTTTAAAAATATTCATTAAATGAGTTTTTCCTGAAGAACGTTCTCCACTTATATTTAAAAACTTTTTTTGCCAATTTGGCCAATTCATCAAAAGATCGAATACTAATTTGTTACTTTTAGACACATAAAAATCATCATCTTTAAAATTTTGCTCATAATCAAATTTTATTATTTGTTGATTTAAATCTCTCATTTCATAACCCATATTTTGTTTTGGGTATTAAAATTATAACTACTCTCTAACATATATTTTAAAAAAATATTTGGTGTTCCGTTAAATATTATTTGAAAGAAAACAAAATCTTTATCAAATTTAAGAACATAAAAATCATAAACTAAATCAGTTTTGTTTAGCGTTTTTTCAAAATTTGAGATTTTCAAATTATCTGAATTATCTAACTTAATTGTTATCGGAAATTTCATTGATGTATTAATCTGATTAGAAATTTTCCAATGATCTTCATAAGTCATCTTTAATCTCCAAATTATATCTTCCAGCTGAACGCTGTTATCAATATTAATATTTGAAAAAAATTGATTTTTTAAATTTGTATTATCCTTAATATTGATTCGTGATAAAATTCTTAGTCCTTTCTCATTCTTAAAAATTAATGTTATAATTGAATTTTCTAAATAATACTTACTAGTAATATCTTTGAAATCATATTCTTCTATAAATCCGTATTTTTCTTTAATTAAATTAAAATCTTCAAGATCTTCAGAAGGTAAAATATATTCTATTAAATGATAGTTTTTTTTGTAATCATTCCAACTATTGAATATTTCATTTTCGGAAAAAATGATTAATTCTTTATTAATTTCATCTATAATAATTGGAAAAAATAAAAATTTTTTTTTCCTAGGAACAGATGGAAAAATATTTTTTGCCTCTAAATATTTAAATATTTTTCTTTTATTGAAAGAAACTCCTAAATTTAAAAAATAAGTTTCATCTATAAATTTTTCCTCTTTAATTGAAAAAGACTCAATCATCCCTTTAATTTCTTTAATTTCAATTTGACCAATTTTTTTTCTATCTGATGAATTTACGATCAGAGATGTCAATTCAGAAAATGCCCTCTTAAATCCCTCATCAATCACGTCAATCTTATCAAAATTCATTTTAAATGGTCTAGATATTTCAATATTTTTAATTTCAAACGCTTTACCTCGAGCTTTGTCTGTGGAAAAAAAAAATAAAAATAAGGATAGAAATATAAAAAAAATATATAAGTTTTTTAAATGGAAAAAATTTATAATTTTCATACCTTATAGTAATGAATAAAAACTTATTTACCTATAAAAAAAGCGGTGTAAATATTAATGCGGCAGATAAATTTGTTAGATTCATATCAAATATCTCATCAAAAAAAAACGGCAAAAAAAAGTTTAAAAATATAGGTGGTTTTGGGTCGATATCAGATATTCCAAAAAATTTTAAAAAACCAAAAATAGTTGCATGTACAGATGGTGTTGGAACTAAAATAGAGATAGCAAATCTATTAAATAAGTTTGATACTATTGGTATAGATCTTGTTGCAATGAGTGTTAATGACCTAATAGTACAAGGTGCAAGACCATTATTTTTTTTGGATTACATATCAATAAATAAAATTAATTTAGTAAAATTAAAATCAATTATAAAAGGTATTATAAAAGGATGTGAGATTTCAAATTGTCATTTAGTTGGTGGTGAGACAGCTGAAATGCCTGGAACATATGAGAAAGGTAAGTTTGATATAGCAGGTTTTGCTGTCGGTATTGTAGAAGAAAAAAAAATTCTAAATAAAAATAAAATAAAAAAAAATGACTTAATTTTAGCAATACCATCAAGTGGATTACATTCAAATGGCTACTCTTTAGTGAGACATTTAATTAAAAAAAAAAAAATTAATATAAAAAAAAACAATTTTTTAAAAAAAGAATTAATTGAGCCAACAAAAATATATACAAAAGAAGTTTTAAGATTATTAGAAAATGATTTAATTAGCGGATGCGTAAACGTAACTGGGGGCGGTTTATCAGATAACATCATAAGAGTTTTACCCAACAAATTATTTGCACAAGTTAAACTTGATAAAATAAAACCACTAAAGATTTTTAGTTGGCTAAAAAGTAAAAATATAAGTGACAAAGAAATGTTAAAAACTTTTAATTGTGGTGTAGGATTCTGTCTTATAACAAATCAAAAAAATTTTAGTAAAATAAAAAAATATTTTTCCAAAAGATATCAACCATACATTATTGGTAAAATATCTGGTGGTTCAAAAAAAGTAAAATTTGATGGCAAAGTCAATTGGTTTTAAAAAGGTAAAAACTGCAGTTTTTATTTCAGGCACTGGAAGTAACTTTATAAATCTTTTAAAATTTTCATTAATAAAAAAAACACCAATTAAAATAATCTTGTTAGTTTCAAATAATTCAAAATCAAAAGCTCTCAAATTTATAAAAAGATCTAAGATAAAAAAAATGATTTTAAGATATAATTATAAAAGTAAAGATGAAAATCGAATACTTAATGTTCTTAAAAAAAATCAAATAAAACTTATTTGTTTAGCTGGATTTATGAAAATTTTATCTCCTAGATTTATAAAAAAATTTAATGGAAAGATTTTGAATATACACCCCTCTTTACTTCCAAAATACAAAGGTCTTAATACGCACAAACGAGTAATTAAGAATAAAGAAAAATACTCAGGTTGTAGTGTGCATTATGTTAATGAAAGATTAGACTCTGGAAAAATTATCATACAAAAAAAAGTTAAAATTCTTAAAAAAGATACACCAATATCTCTTGCTAAAAAGGTGCTAAAACAAGAGCATATTATCTATAAAAAAGCTATCTTTAAGGTGTTTTCTAAACTTTAAAAAAAAAATCAATTTCAATTTTAGCATTCTCAACGCTATCAGATCCGTGTACAGAATTTTTGTCAATTGAAATACCATATTTTTTTCTAATAGTTCCCTCTTTAGCATCTTTAGGATTAGTTGATCCCATTAAATCTCTATTTCCCATTACCGCATTTTCCTTCTCAAGAACCATTGCAACAATTGGTCCAGATGACAAATAAGAACATAAATCATTATAGAAAGGTTTAGTTTCGTGAACTTTATAAAATTTTTCAGCCTCTGATTTTTCAATTTGGATTTTTTTTTCCTTAATAATCTTAAAACCATTTGATCTAAAAATTTCTTTTATTTCATTATCTAAATTTCTTTCAACTGCATCGGGTTTAATTATTGATAAAGTTTGTTCGACACTACTCATAATAATCCTCAATTAGTTGATTCAATAATCTAACTCCATAACCAGTCGCACCTCCTGAATTGAGCGCTCCTCCATATTTTGAAAAAGCCATTCCAGCAATATCTAAATGAGCCCATGGTGTTTTTTTCAAAATAAATCTTTGTAAAAATTGTGCAGCAGTAGTTGAGCCAGCGCCTCCTACATAATTTATATTTTGCATATCAGCATTTTTGGAATTAATTAATTTATCGAAATTCTTATGAAGAGGCATTCTCCACAATTTTTCTTCTACTTTTTCACCTGCCTCGATTAGTTCTTTGGATAATTTTTCATTGTTTGAAAAAAGTCCTGCATACTCTGAACCTAAAGATACAATTATTGCACCAGTCAAAGTTGCTAGATCAATCATAAATTTAGGATTAAATTTTTTTTCTGTAAAAGTTATTGCATCTGCTAAGACTAGTCTTCCTTCTGCATCAGTATTTAAAATTTCAATTGTCTTTCCACTGAATGACCTAACAATATCTCCGGGTCTTTGAGCATTTCCGCTAACCATGTTTTCTACGAGCCCAACAACGCCAACTGCATTTACTTTTGCTTTTCTTAAAGCTAAGTTTTTCATAAGCCCAACAACAGCAGCAGAGCCAGCCATATCATATGTCATATCCTCCATAAATTTTGCTGGTTTAAGTGAATACCCACCGGTGTCAAAACAAACTCCTTTACCAACAAAAGCTAGCGGGTCTGAATTATTTTTTGCACCTTTCCATTCCATAGTTACTAGATAAGATCCTCTTATACTTCCCTGCCCAACTCCAAGTAATGCATTCATACCTAGCTTTTTTAATTTTTTTTCATCATAAATATTTACTTTAAGACCATACTTTTTAAGAGATCTTAATCTTTTTGCATACTCATCTGGATGTAAAATATTTCCTGGTTCAGAAACTAAATCTCTTGCAAAAAAAGTTCCTTCCTCTAATGCTTTAAATTTTAGCAGGTCATTTGATGAAGGTATGTTCTTATTTCCAATAACATTTAAAGTAATTAATCTTTTATCTTTTTTAGATTGATATTTTTTAAATTCATATGACTTTAATTTTAATCCATGAAGAAAATGACCAAGAAACTTTTTTTGACTATTTAAAATGCTATCTGAATTGATAAAATATTCACTATTTTTTCCATAATTAATTCTTCCAAAAAGTTCTGCACCTAAATTTTCAATATCACAATTTTCAATATTTTTTTTTATAGAGATTAAAATTATCTTTTTTTTTGAACTTAGTTCAAAAACGAACAAATTTTTGCTCAGATCGCATGTTCTTAAAAGATCAGTGACATATGAAAGTTCAGAGTTAGAAATAAATTTTTTAAGCGGTGTTTGGCCAAATTTTTCATCAACAAATAAGACCAAATTTGCAGAAGTCTTCTTTGATGATGCTTTTTTAAAGTTAATCTTTATTGACATAAATTTTTAATTTTAAAGAGTTATAAATGAATGGTATATATTTAGAAATTTATTATTTTCAATGAAAAAATTAATATTTCGAAAATTTGCCAAAGATACTTTCTTTTTTTTTATTTTTATGAGTTTTACTGTTGGTTTGATTGTTTGGACTATGCAGGCAGTGAATTATTTTGATTATGTGACACAAGACGGACATGGTTTAAAAACCTATTTTTCATATATATTATTCAATTTTCCAAAAATAATTCATAGGATAATTCCGTTTATTTTTTTCATTTCTCTTTTTTATATGATTGTAAACTATGAAAAAAATAATGAATTAATTATTTTTTGGACTAACGGTGTAAGTAAATTAAATTTTGCAAATAAAATTCTTACATTGTCGATTTTCTTAACTTTACTACAAATTTTAATTGGAAGTTTTTTTTCACCTTACTCTCAGTATAAAGCTCGTGAATTTATTAAAAACTCTAATGTAGATTTTTTTACGTCTCTTATTAAAGAGGGTAAATTTATAAATGTTGTTGATGGATTAACTATATTTATAGATTCAAAAAATGAGGATGGAACTTATTCAAATATATTTCTTGACGATTCTTCTAAAGCAAATTCTAAAATGATTTATGCCAAAAATGGTTTATTGGTTGATAGTAATGAAAAGAAAATATTTAAGCTTTTTAATGGAAAAGTTATTAATAAAGATAAGCTTAAAATAAACGTTTTTGAATTCGATCAAATTGATTTTAATCTTGCAGATTACTCTTCTAATTCAATATTAGTTCCAAAACTTCAAGAGATAAACTCTTTTGATCTGATTTACTGTACTATGAATGCAAAAAATTCGGAGGTAATAAATATTGATGAAGAATTTCTGTGTGAGAAATCTCTTGTAAAAGAAATAAATCAAGAATTATTAAAAAGATTTTATAAACCTTTATACATTCCAATTATAGCTCTATTATGTTGTTTTCTGATTATTTTTCCAAAAAATAGCGTTGTTTACGAAAAAAATAAAAGAATAATCTTTATGGTTATTTTTTTTATTTTAGTAATATCTGAAGGTTCTTTGAGATATTCAACACTTTCAAGCCTTACAACATTTTTCTATCTAATGTTACCTTGGATAAGTTTTTCTCTAATTTATTTTTATTTTTTTAAAAGGATTAAAAATGTTTAAAATTTATGAAAGATATATTATTAAAAGTTTTATAAGTAAATTCCTTACTATTAGTTTTATTTTTTTAAGCTTAATTATTATATTGAGTATCCTTGAAGAAATTTCTTTTTTTAAAAATATAGATATTAATTTTTTATATCCTTATTTTTTAACCTTATTAAGTGTGCCAATTACTTTATTTGAAATTTTTCCTTTTATTTTCTTAATTACAACTCAATTTTTATTTTATGATTTATTTAAGAAGGAAGAACTTAATCTTTTAAAGAATAATGGATTAAGTAATTTGAAAATTATTAAAATTCTATTTTTCTTATCTATTACAATAGGATTAATAACTGTTTTTGTTTATTATAATGGAGCTTCGAAATTAAAATTTTTTTACACAGACATAAAGAACAAGTTTTCAGAAGATAATAAATATTTAGCAGTTGTGACTGATAGTGGGCTTTGGTTAAAAGATGAGATAGATAATTCTACCATAATTGTAAAGGCAAATTATATAAAAGAAAATTTACTAATAAATGTAATCATAAATAAATTTGATTCAAATTTTGAACTAGAAAAAACGATTCAATCGCAGCAAATTAATATTGACCAGAAAGATTGGATAATTGAGAAACCAAGAATTACAACAAATAACATATCAGAGATAAGCAAAGAAAATTTAAGATTAAAAACAAATTTTGATAAAGAAAAAATTAATAGCTTATTTTCAAATATTTCTACTTTAAACTTATTAGAATTATTTAGTTTAAAAAGTGATTACGAAAATTTAGGATATTCATCTGATGAAATAAAGATTCATTTGCTTAAGCTTTTTTCTACACCTTTACTTTATGGGGTTTTAACAATTCTTTCTTCAATAATTATGTTTAATTTTAAAAGGGACAAATCTCTTTTTTTTCATGTGATTCTTGGAATTTTAATGTCAGTAATAATTTATTACATCAATTTTATGTTTACATCCCTTGGAAATAACGGAAAAATACCCGTGATAGCATCAATTTTTCTGCCAATATTATTTATTTCAATAATTTCAATCATGGGTTTAATAAGGGTTAATGAAAAATAATTTTTTTATAATAATATTTTATTTGTTCTTATTAAGTAAATCTTTCGCCCTAGAGGAGTTTACGTTCGAAACATCAGAAATTGAAATAATAAATAATGGTAAATTTATTTATGCTAAGGAAGGTAAGGCTATTTCGTCTGATAAAAATCTTGAAATTGATGCAGCTAATTTCGAATATGATAAAAATTCGAAATTATTAAAAGCATTTAATGGTTTTGCTATTTTTAAAAAAGATAATCTAAAGATTGTCTTTGATGAGATGACTTTAAATCAAAATGATGCAATTTTAAAAGCGAAGAAAAATGTCGAAATATACGAGTTAGAAAAAGATTTTATAATTCAAACAGATTTAATAGTTTACGATAAAAAAACTAACACGATAAGGTCTATTACTAAATCAATTCTTAAAGACAGGTTAAACAATAAAATCATTTCTGAGAAATTTGAATATGAGCTTAACAAAAACATTCTAAAAGTCGAAAATGCTAACTTAACTGATTTTGAAAATAACAATTTTAATATCAAACTAGCTTATATAAATACTTCTTCAAATAAGCTGTATGGAAAAGATATCGATGCAAATTTAAATAATACCTCTTTTAACAAAGATAATGAACCCAGGCTAAAGGGTAAAAGTGTAACTATAGATAATAATACCACAGAAATTACTAAAGGTGTTTTTACAACCTGTAAACGAAGAGAGGATTGTCCTCCATGGCAATTGTCAGCAAAAAAAATTACTCATGACAGAAAAAACCAGATTATAAAATATGATAATGCATGGTTACAAGTTTATGATACACCAATTATTTATTTTCCAAAATTTTTTCATCCTGATCCAACTGTAAAAAGACAATCAGGATTTTTAGTCCCAACAATTAAAAATTCGCCAAATTCAGATAACTATTTAAATTTACCTTACTTCCACGCAATAAGTTTAAACCAAGATATTACATTAACACCTAGATTATATAGCGATGATAAATTTTTACTTCAATCAGAATACAGGCAAGAAAACAAAAATAGCAGTCACATAGCAGACATTGGTTTTTTTGCAGAAAAGGATAAAAATTCAAAAAATCACTTTTTTTATAACTACAATAAACAGCTTACTTTTAATAACTTTGAGTTTAGTACAATCAAATTAAATTTAGAAAAAGTCTCAAATGATACTTATTTACGAGGAAATCAACTTACTTCTCCAATCATATCAGATTATGATGTTCTTGAATCGGCACTTGCATTAAATCTTTACTCAGACCAGTTATCAATTGATACTGAATTACTTGTTTATGAAGATTTAACGAAGCCTAATAATGACAGATATGAGTTTATTTTACCTAAAGTAAACATTGAAAAAAAAATTAAAAATAATACAGATCTTAATGGAAATTTTCTTTTTAAATCAAGTAACTTAATTAAAAATTATCAAACAAATATATTCGAAAAAATTAATATCAACGATTTTATTTTCAATTCAAATCCTTATATAACAAGAAATGGTTTTTATAATGATTATAATTTTATAATTAAAAATGTAAATTCAGATACGCAAAATTCAGAGGATTTTAAAGAGAATGATAATTATTATGTTTCAGGTTTGTGGCAATTTAATTCATCACTACCATTAGTCAAAGAAAGTAATAATTATCAAAATGTTCTTAAACCAAAGCTTACTCTTAAATTAAGTCCAGAAAATACAAAAGATATTAGTGATGAAGAAGTAAGACTAGATGTAAACAATATTTATAACCTTAATAGACTTTCAGCTAATGACACTTTAGAAGGTGGAGTGTCCCTAGCATACGGAAATGATTTTTCAATCTATAATAAGAATAAAACAAGAGAGGTTTTCGCACTAAAATTAGCAAATAATATAAGATTTAAGCAAAATAACGATTTACCCAAAAATGATCAAATCGGTCTAAAAACATCTAATATTTTTGGTGAAATTTCATACAGCCCAAATGAGTTTTTGACAACTAAATACAATACATCACTCAAGAATAATTTTAGCGATAGTAACTATGAGAATATAATAACTGAATTAAGTATTAATAATTTTGTAACTACTTTTGATTACTTGAATGAAAATAATACAAAAGAAAAAAATTCTTATTTACAAAATACCACTAAATATGCCCTTAATAGCAGGAATAGTCTAATTTTTTCAACAAGAGAAAATAAAAAACTAGACCTCACAGAATATTATAATTTAATTTATCAATATAAAAATGACTGCCTAGCAGCTTCGATCGAATATAATAAAGATTATTACAGTGATCGTGATATAAAACCTGAAGAAAACATTTTTATTAAGCTGACAATTATACCTTTTGGAGAAACAAGTAGTCCCAATCTTAGAAAATAATGTTAAAAAAAATTTTTTTATCAATTTTCTTAATTTTATTTTTTTCAATAAAAACATCATTAGTAAGATCTGATATATATATTTTTGCAACAGTAAATGATCAGATTATAACTAATTACGACATAAAGAAAGAAGCTGATTATTTAAAAATATTGAATCCAAATCTTTCAAAAATTGATAATAAAAAAATATTTGATTTGGGCAAAAATTCATTGATTAAAGAAATTATAAAAAAAAAAGAGATAGAAAAAATATTTGATACAACAAAAGAAAATCCTCTTGTTGATCAATATCTAAAAAATTTATACCTTGAGCTTAATTTTAATAATGTAAATGAATTTGAAAATTCTTTACTAAAAGGAGAAAACTACACAGTTGATGAAATTAAAGAAAAATTGGAAATTGAAATTTTATGGAATGATTTAATTTATCGGAGATTTTTAAATCAAGTAAAAATAGATGAACAAAAATTAAAAAATAGAATTAAAAAATTGGGTGACCAACAAAGTAAGGAATATTTTTTATCAGAGATTGTCTTTGAAAAAAAGAAAGATATTAATTTGAAAAATCTTGTTAATCAAATAACCTCTAGTATTTCAGAAATCGGCTTTAACAATGCCGCAAACATTTATAGTATTTCGGAAAGTTCAAAGTTTGGTGGGAAAATTGGCTGGGTAGATGAAAAAAATCTTTCTGATCCTATTAACGATAAAATAAAAAAAATTAATGTTGGCGAATTCACTGAAATAATAAATATTGGTAAAAATTATTTAATTTTAAAGGTTGAAGAAATAAAACTTAAGAAAAAAAAAATAAATCAAAAAAAAGAGCTAGAAAAAATGATACAATTTGAAACAAATAAACAACTCAACCAGTTCTCTCGAATTTATTTTGATAAAGTAAGAATGAACTATTCTATTAATGAAAATTAAACCTATATTAATTATACCTGGTGCAATTGATAGTGTTTTCTTCGAGATTTTTTTTAAATCATTAAAATTAGAAAAATTTAAAAGTCCCTTAATTCTTATAACATCCTACAAAATAATTAAATTTCAAATGAAAAAATTCAAATTTAAAAAAGATATCAAAATTATCAAATTGACAAATTTAGAACATTATAAACTAAACAATAAATGTATAAATATAATTGATGTTCCCTCACAAAAAAATAGTCCTAACTCTTATATTAAAAACTGTTTTGAAATTTCTTTTAAACTTTTGAAAAAGAATTTTACAAGTAAACTTATCAATGGACCAATTAATAAAGAAAATTTTTTACAGAGGAAGTATTTAGGAATGACCGAGTATATTTCAAAAAAATTTAAGATAAGTAAATCTGCAATGTTAATATACAACAAAGAAATTTCAGTTTGTCCATTAACTACTCACTTGCCCTTAAGACTAGTTGCCAAACAAATTAGTAAAAAATTAATTTATGAAAAGGTAATTCTGATAAATAATTTTTTTTTAAATGATATTGGTATTAAACCTAAAATTGCTGTAACTGGTTTAAACCCCCACTGCGAAAGTATATTAAAATTCAATGAGGACGAAAAAATTGTAAGACCAGCAATAATTTCTCTTAAAAAAAAGGGTTTTAAAATTGATGGTCCTTTCCCAGCAGATACAATTTTTTTAAATCAAAATAGAAAGAATTATAACGTCATTCTCGGGATGTATCATGACCAAGTTCTTTCTCCAATAAAAACATTAAAAGAATATGATGCAATAAATATTACACTAGGTCTTCCATTTTACAGGGTATCACCTGATCACGGACCTAATAAAAAAATGGTTAGTAAAAATTTGTCTAACCCTCTTAGTTTAATAAGATCATTAAAGTTTTTAGATAAAAGGTGATTAAAGCAAAAAAAAGTTTAGGACAAAATTTTCTTATTGATCAAAATATTATTGATACAATTGTAAATACAATTGAAATAAAAGATAAAAATATTCTTGAAGTAGGACCAGGTACAGGAAGTCTTACATCCTCAATCTTAAAAAAAAAACCCAAAAAACTTATTGTTGTTGAAAAAGATAATAATCTTGTTTCATTGTTAAGAAAAAAATTTCAAAATGAAATAGAAATAATAAATGAAGATATACTTAAATTTAATGTATCTTCACTCAGTAAAGAAAAATTTATTGTCTTTGGAAATTTACCATACAATATATCCACCGAAATATTATCAAAATGGATTCTAAATTTAGATAATAACAATATTTGGTTTAGTAACTTAATTTTGATGTTCCAGAGAGAAGTTGCTGAAAGAATTATTTCAAATTATAATTGCTCAAAGTATGGGAGATTATCTATCTTAGCTAATTGGAGATTAAAAGTTAAAAAAATTATTGATATTAAACCTAATAGTTTTTTTCCAAAACCGAAAATTGAAAGTACATTATTACAATTTTCTCATAAAAAAAGTTTTATCAAATTTAAAGATCCTTATAATTTAGAGAGAATTACTAGAGTTTTTTTTAATCAAAGAAGAAAAATGATTAAAAAACCTTATAAACAAATATTTTCGATCGATACAAATATTTCAGAAAAACTTAAAATTAATCTCAATCTACGTCCTCAAAATTTGGATTTTGAGACATACTATAAATTGACTTCTGAATATGAAAATTCAAGAGCTTAATTTTTCTACATGTGATCTTACATAATCTGAATCATAGTCTTTAGATCCATTATTTATTTCTGCTTGAATAAGATTCAAAATTTTTGAATAACAATTGTCTAAATCATCATTGATTACTACATAATCATAATTTATCCAATGAAGTAAATCTCTACTAAATTGTTTCATTCTTTCATCTGCAATCAATTTATCCTTCATATCTCTATTCGACAATCTTTCAAATAAAACTTTTTTACTTGGTGGCAGTATAAAAAAAGTAATTAATTTATAATCCAACTTTTTATTCTTTATCTGGTCTGCTCCTTGCCAATCAATATCAAATAAAACATTTTTACCTTTATTGAGTTTATCGATTACTGGTGTACGAGTAGTTCCATAAAAATTATTAAAAACTTTTGCATATTCTAAAAATTCTTCGTTTTTAATTAATCTTTCAAACTTTTCATTACTTACAAAAAAATAATCTTTGTCTGGAGTTTCTGTGGGTCTTGGTTTACGGGTTGTATGAGAAATAGAAATTTCAAAGTTTTCTAATTTGGATAGCAAGTTTACTAATGTTGTTTTACCTGCTCCTGAAGGAGAGGATAAAATTATCATTACCCCATCTTTATCAGCGGGCATCAAAGAGATTAGTTAGCTTTCCCTTCAATAAATTTTACAGCGTCACCAACTGTTAAAATTTTTTCAGCTTCACTATCTGAAATTTCTGATCCAAATTCCTCTTCGAAAGCCATCACTAATTCTACTGTATCTAAACTGTCTGCACCTAAGTCATCTATAAAACTTGACTCATCTGTCACTTTAGATTCATCTATACCTAGGTGATCAGCTACGATTTTTTTTACTTTACTTGAAACATCTTCTGACATTATTGATCCTTTACTGTTTTAAATTCTTATTAGTTTAAAAACCTATTTTGTCAAGCCATATACATGCCTCCATTAACATGCAGAGTTTCTCCATTAATATAATTTGATTGGTTTGAGGCTAAAAAAAGAACAGCATTTGCAATATCTTCTGGTTCCCCTAATCGAGCTGAGGGTATTTTTGACACTATAATCTCTTTAAATTTATCATCTATTTTTTCAGTCATAGCAGTTTTAATAAAACCTGGTGAAATACAATTAATATTAATATTTTTTTTTGCATACTCAATTGCTAAACTTTTAGACATTGCGACGATTCCAGCCTTTGATGCAGTATAATTTGCTTGCCCTAAATTTCCTGTATGACCTACTACTGATGTAATATTTATAACTTTACCTGATTTATTTTTTAACATTTTTTTAATAGCAAATTTACTTAATAAAAAAGTTGAGGTCAAATTTATCTCAATTACACTTTTCCATTCTTCTAAACTCATTCTTATCGCTAAGTTATCCTTAGTAATTCCTGCATTATTTACGATGCAATCAAGATTTCCACCAAGATCGTTTGTTGCATTTTCTATAAATTCTTCAATTTTGTCAGAGTTTGAGATATCAAATTTTAAAATTTTAATATTTTTAAATTTTAATTTTAAAGCTTCTAATTTTTCAATTTTTGTTCCTGAAGCAAGCACATTGGCTCCAGAGTCAACCAATCTTTCTACTATTGAGCTTCCTATTCCTCCAGACGCACCTGTTACAATTATATTTTTACTTTTTAAATCACTCATATATTTAAATCTTTTATATCACTATCACTATTAATTGAATTAATTTTTACGTTTTTATCAATTCTTTTAACTAAACCTGATAAAACCTTACCTGGTCCTATTTCTATAAAATGATCAATACCATTTTCTATCATATTGATTATACTTTCTCTCCATCTTACCCTATTTTCAATTTGATTTATTAATAACTTCTTGAGTTCCTCTTTATTTGTTATTTCTTTAGCTGTAACATTTGAAATTAAAGTATTGCTTCCATTTTTAAAATTGGCTTTTTCAATTTCATTTCTCATAACTATTGTTGCCTTATCCATTAATTTACAATGAAATGGCGCACTCACGGGTAATTTGATATTCTTAATTCTTTTTGATCTAAATATGTCTATTAATTTTTCTAAGTCTATATTTGTTCCACTCAACACGATCTGACCAACAGAATTATCATTTGCAATCTGGACCTTAATATCATGTTTATTTTCTTCTAAAATTTTTTCTACTTCATCTATTGTTGAACCTAAAACAGCCAACATTCCTCCAATACCTTTTGGCACTGAATTCTGCATCGCGCCGCCTCTTATTTTTAGAATTTTTATTGTTTCGGAAAAACTAAGGTATCCAGCACAAGTTAAAGCTGAATATTCACCTAAAGAATGTCCTGCAAAGAATTTTGCTTTATTTAAATCAATATTGAATTCTTGTTTGATTACACTAAATATAGAAAAACTTATCAAAAAAATTGCGGGTTGAGTATTTGTTGTAAGATCTAAATCTTCTTTAGGTCCATCAAGAATAATTTTTGATAAAGGAAGTCCTAAAACTTTATCTGCCTCACTAAATATTTCCTTTACAAGATTGTATTTTTCATAAAAATCTTTTCCCATTCCCACTAATTGTGAACCTTGACCTGGAAATATCACTGAAAACATCTAAAAAACTTATTAATTTTTTGTCCTTTTTACTATTGTAATTAAAGATTTATAATAGTATATCCACACTTTTTATTAAAGAACTTAAATGAATTTATACGAACATACTATTAT
>MDTD01026745.1_pt1 | contig 19776 bp, 17 predicted proteins | sample 811221 | NCBI WGS metagenome assembly MDTD01 (sample SAMN05326646, study PRJNA326480) | marine metagenome | isolation source: seawater | place: Pacific Ocean: South West | collected 2011 | reverse complement strand
GGTCTCGGCGGTACTGATCCAAGTGAAGGGCGTGGTAATCACTTCATCACCGGGGCCGATGCCGAGTGCGCGTAGTGCGACCTCCAAGGCCATCGTGCCGCTTGCGACGGCGATGCAGTGAAGCGGTTGGGAGTCGCCGAGGAATTCACCCAGTGTGGCCTCAAGTTCGTAAACTTCGGGGCCGTTGATGTAGCGGCCGTGTTCAAATACCTTGGCGACGGCGGCGTCGATTTGAGCCGCGCTATGGGCGTGGATGGCTTTGATGTCGATGAATTGCATAGTGCTTATAAAGTTTCCGTGATTCGGGGTGTCTTCTGACTTTGGGATTTACTGTTGAAATTAATTAGCTCGCCGATGAGGCCAGTGGAGATCAATTGCACGCCAAGAATGACGAGCAATATTCCGAGTTGAAGTAGCGGGCGCTGTCCAATGCTGTGGCCAAAGATGAGCTTTTCGATGGTTAAACTGGCTAGGATCAAAAAGCCTAGCATGCCGCTGATCATACCGAAGCCACCGAAAAAATGCCCTGGCCGTTTTAGATAGCGAGTGATTACGACCACAGTGATAAGATCGAGCCCGCCTTTGAATAGACGTTTCCAGCCGTATTTAGAAACGCCATGGGTGCGACGGTGGTGCTCGACGGGTATCTCGGCGGTGGTGAAGCCCTCGGCTGCCAATAGCACGGGGATGTAGCGGTGCAGCTCGCCATAAAGCTCGACGCTGTGGATGGCTTCGGCGCGGTAGGCTTTGAAGCCGCAGTTGAAGTCGTGAATTTTTACGCCCGAGGTGGCTCGAGTGGCGGCATTGAAGAAGCGAGAGGGCAAGGTCTTGCCGAGTGGATCTTTGCGGAGTTGTTTCCAGCCGGAGACACAGTCGTAGCCCTCGTCGAGCTTGGCTAGGAAGCTGGGGATCTCGGCTGGCTCGTCTTGCAGATCGGCATCCATGGTGAAGATGATGTCGCCGCGAGCTTGCTCAATTCCGGCGGAGAGGGCGGCGGCCTTGCCGTGGTTGCGGCGAAAGCGCAGTGCGACTACCTGCTCGGGGTGGGCTTGTTTGAGCGCTTCTATTTTTTTCCAAGACCCGTCGGTGCTGCCATCATCTACGAAGATCACCTCAAAGCTGCCCAGAGCGTTTGTTTCCACGGTGGCGGCTATCTGCTCGAACAGGGATGACAGCGTAGCTTCCTCGTTACAGAGGGGGATGACGATGGAAAGTGCGGGCTCGGTGGGCATAAATATTCTGGCAGTAGCTTGCTTGTGGCAGGCTCTTAGGCAAGCAGAGTTTGAATTGATAAATATTGCCCTTTGCCGGCAGCTTACATTACTTGAGGCGCATGCAAGTATCCATTGTCATTCCCATCTATAATGAGTGTGAGACCCTGAACGAGATTGTAAATCGTGTGCGGGCGGTTGAGGGAATGTCGGTTAAGGAGATTATTTTAGTCGATGATTGCTCGACCGATGGCACGCGTGCCTTGTTGGAATCTGAGTTTCTGGACCCGATTTTCAAAAAGGCCTATCATCAGGTAAATCAAGGCAAGGGGGCGGCCTTGCGAACAGGTTTTGAGCTCGCCACGGGCGATATTGTCGCGATTCAGGATGCGGATTTGGAATATGATCCCGAAGAACTGCCAGGGCTCTTACGGCCGATTTTACGTAATCAGGCGGATGTGGTCTTCGGCTCTCGTTTTATGGGCGGCGGTGCGCACCGCGTGGTCTTTTATTGGCACATGTTGGGCAACAAGTTTTTGACTATGTTGAGCAATATGATGACGAATTTGAACCTGACCGACATGGAGTGCTGCTATAAGATTTTCCGCCGCGAGGTGCTTGAGCAAATAACTGTGGAGGAGAACCGTTTTGGGGTCGAGCCGGAGCTGACTGCTAAAATTTCAAAGCTTAATGTGCGCATCTACGAGGTCGGCATTTCGTATTACGGGCGCACATATGAAGAAGGTAAAAAAATCGGCTGGCGCGATGGGGTTCGCGCGATCTATGCGATCTTGAAATACGGCTTTTTTCGCTAGCTTAGTAAAGCTTCCGATATATTGTGAATATTGAGATCGTTGCCTAGTGTGGACGGCGATGGGGCTGTATCCTTTACGGAAGGCTCTTGCAAAAATGGCAAGTATCTGCCTAGTTAAATTTTTGTTCACCGATCAAATACTATGAACTTACTTGCTTTTATTGAGAACATCAATGGTCCGGAGCTAATCCTGATCTTTCTCGTGGTCTTGCTCCTTTTCGGAGCGGAACGCTTGCCTGGGCTGTTTAAATCTTTAGGGCAGTCTGTACGCGAGTTTAAGAAAGCGACTCGTGGCATTGAGGAGGATATTCGCAGTGCGATGGACGTCGAGTCGACGCCCGTGACGCCTCGTGCCGCGCCGCAGACGGTCGCACAGCAAAATGCAGCGACTATACCGCCTACGGAGACGGCTGTTGCTGCATCGGAGGCTGACAAGGCTGACTATACTGTGGCGCGTAAATGAACTGCTAGAGTCCGCGGGTAGCCATGCTCTCTTTATCTCAAATGCGTGCCTTGCTGAAGCTTATACATTTTTTTCGCGTTCCCTGCCTTGTTTGCTGGAGCGCGCTTTGTGTGCAAGCTGCCGATTTAGAACTGCCGCTTGATTCGAGTGGCATCAAGCGGGATGACCCCAATTATCTCACGAGTTATGCACCAATCCTGAAACCTGCAAAAGAAGCGGTCGTGGCGGTGCACTCGGCGAGTATTTTACGCTATATCCGGCAGAGGGGAATGGACCCGCGGATGGAAATGCTGCGTCGCTATTACGGCTTGCCGACTCCGCAACGTGCGGAGCCAGAAGAGGTCGAGCGTCGTATCAATGAAGGTGTGGGTTCAGGTGTGGTGATTTCTGCAGATGGCTATATTTTGACAAATAGCCATGTCATTACTGCGCGCGATGGAGAGCCCGCCGATGAGCTTCTCGTGGAGCTCAATGATGGCCGCGAGTTGGCTGCCCGTCTGGTGGGGCGTGACCCGAGCAGCGACCTCGCGGTGCTTAAGGTCGAGGCGGATGGGCTGCCTCATTTGCCGATTGCAGATAGTGATCAGCTTGAGGTGGGCGACGTGGTATTTGCGATTGGCAATCCTATGGGAGTTGGGCTTACGATTACGCAGGGGATTGTGTCGGCGACCAAGCGCAGTAATTTGTCGATCTTGGGCGAGTCTGGCTATGAGAGTTTTATCCAGACCGATGCCCCCATCAATCCTGGTAATTCGGGGGGCGCCTTAGTCGATGCCTATGGGCGTTTAGTGGGGATCAATACCGCCATTCTTTCGCGCAGTGGCGGGAGTATTGGCCTGGGCTTTGCGATTCCATCGACCTTCGCGCGTTCGATTGCTTTGGCATTGGTGCGCGATGGCGAGGTGCGGCGTGGCATGTTGGGCGTGAGTTTGAAAGATGTCGATGCGACTTATGCGGAAGCCTTCCAGGTGCCTGAAAGGGCGGGGGTCTTGATTCAGTCGGTGACCGAGGGCTTGCCCGCCGCACAGGCGGGGCTATTACGGGGAGACGTGATTGTAGGCATCAATGGCGTCGCTGTGAAAACGATCAAAGATATGCGTATTCAGGTAGCGGCCAGTCCGCCGGGAGAGTCGGTCAGTGTGCGCTTTCGTCGCGAGGGGGCGCTTCATGAGTTAGATGTGGTGCTGGCAGATCCCGAGAATCCATACGGCGAGGATGCGTATGAGAGAGAGTTATTACAAGGGGTTCATTGCGCATGGGTGGACGATGCTTTACGTAAAAAATATGGGCTCGATCGGCGAGTTCAAGGACTGGTTGTGGTGAAAGTAGAGGCAGATTCGGGCTTCAGGGAGGCGATTGCACCTGGGCTTGTCTTTCTTGAAATTAATGGAGTGGTGCCTGAATCGTTTTCGCATGCGCGCTCTTTGTTAGACTCGAGACCTGTGAGTCGAGTTTACGTATATTATCGAGGGAGTGTTAGTTATCTGGCACTGCGCCCCTAGCCTGTGCCTGAGCCTGCGGCTTGATTCCTTTGAGGTCTCATCGTGTCGCTTTTACGATTTGTTGACTAATTTTTCGTAAAGTGAAAACGATGACGGATTCGAGCTTCTGATGTCTTGACCTTAGGGGCGCTTCAGCCGAATCTTTGTGAAGAAAATTCACCATGCAGCAGCATCGCGCTTTAATACTCCGTAGTAATCGTTTTTTAGGTTCAGCTCTCGTCGACAAGGGGTTGGTTTCTTCGGGGGACCTAGAGGAAGCGAACGGCAAGTTCATGGAGGCGATTCAGGCCGCTGACTTGAAGCGTGCATCGATCCTATCAACTTTGCTGTTCGATCTGAAGAAGCTGGAAGAGTCGAAACTATTAGATCACTTAGTGGAAGAGGAGAAGTTGGGCTTGATTGATTTGAATCATATCGAGCTACAGTCCTTGCGCCCGATGAAGGTCGACTTACCGTTATGTTGGGCCTCGTCGACGGTTCCATTTGACCATGTCGAAGGCACTTACATGTTGGCTTCATGCTACTATATGAGTGCGCCCGTAGTTAAATATTGGGAAGAGGCGCTCGACGGGCGAGTGCTTTGGTACGGCACGTCAATGTCGTCACTGAGTCGTGCCTTGGAGCGCATAGAGGAAGTTCACGAAGCCGAAGATGCTGCCGAAGAGGAATCGTAATAAAGATGAACAAGAATTTAATTTAAACTTTATATGGCATACAGCGTTTTAATTCTAGATGACGATGTAGACTTTAACAGTCTGCTCACAGATATTTTCGAACAAGCCGATTACATCGTGACTTCTATCACCGATCCCATCGAGGCGGTTGAAGTCTTTCGTGAAACGGAGTACGATCTTGTGGTGACCGACCATAAAATGCCAGATATGACGGGGGCCGAGTTCATGAAGGTGATCAAGGAGGTGAAGCCTGAAGTGCCTGTCATTATGGTATCAGGCTATTTAGAAAATGATACGATTCGTGAGTTGATCAGTGAAGGTGTCGGCGGCGTGTTTTTGAAGCCGCTCAATATTTTTTCTTTAATGGAGCGAACTGCCGAGTTAATTGAAGAGGCGAAGAAAATCGAGAAGGCCCCCGCGCATGCGGACGTCGTTGACGATGCGGGGGATGCTGGAGCTAAGTTTGGCTTCTCGTTTCGTTCATACCCCTGCAAATCAGGTGCGTCAGCCTCTTTTGCTGAGCGTTTGTATAGCTTGCGTAATTTTAAATCTACCCTGTCTCTGATTGGGGAGCCTGGTATGCACTACCGCAGTATTTGTGAAGATATTCGTGGTTTTTACGAAAGTCATGAAGAACATTTCATCTACCTCAGTGCCGGCTCCTTTGATGAGCAGCAAGCGTTGTCGTTGATCGAAGCTGCCAAGGAGCAGGGTGCCGAGCGCGTGACATGTGTGCTGCTGGAGCTGGAGACTATGGATGTGGCGCAAAAAAAGCTGGCGACTGCACTGGCTAAGCATGAAGGCCCCTTTGATGTGTTTGACGTGGTTCTACGAACGATTTTTTGCGTGAGTGGGGATTTGGATTCTCTTTTCGACGAAGGTCTGATCGATGAAAATTTATACATTTTGATGGGAACTGCTGAGGTGCAGGTGCCGCCTTTGCGCGAGTGTAATGTCGATGTCGGGGTGATGGCACAACAACTGGTTGTTGAAGTCGCTCGCGAGGCTTCCTTGGCGGCGGTTCCTCGGTTTGAACGTTCGGCGCGCGATTTGTTTCGTCAGCATTCCTGGGAACGTAACTATGAGGAGTTACGCGTGACTGTGCGTAAGATTGTTGAAGATAATCCGGGTGATGTGATTACACACGCTGCGGTAAAATCGGCCCTTCGGGTGAGTTCAGGAGCTTCGCCACGCACGCTCTATGAGTCGCACCTTTCCAGTCAACAGGTCGACTATTTACGTGCGGCAGCTGTCTTGTTTGGTGGAGATCAGAGTCGGGCGGCTAGCTTTTGGGGGACCGACGTGACCACTATCGAGGCAAAGATGAAATAGTTAAATGCTGCTTTTTTAGGGGAATATAGAAAAGATATATTATATGGCCGGACGAATATTAGTTTTAGACGACGAAGAGAACTACGCAGAGATGCTCCAGGATTTACTTCGGGAGAATAATTATCGCGTGGATATGGCTACTCGTCCAGAGCGGGCGATTACACAGTTGGAAGAGATACCCTACGATCTCGTGATTTCCGATTATAAGATGCCTGTTATGGATGGTGCCGACTTCTTGAAAAAAGCTCGGGAGTTGTATCCGAACCTGCCATTCATCCTGGTCTCTGGGCTGATGAATACACCCGAGCTGGTCAAGGTGGCGAATATGAGTGTGACGCTCGTGATGGAGAAGCCACTAGATACGGGAGCATTTCTACAGCATGTCGCGCGTTTCTCGGATCCAATGACAGATCTGGAAAAGGAGCAATGTGCGCAAGAGGGGCAAGCTGCTGCCGCAGAAGCGATTGCACTGAGTTTTCCTGAGGAACCGCGCTTTTTTAGTGCAAGTAATTTCTTGGCAAATCGCTTCTTACAAAGCGCATGGGGCATTGCCAAGGAAGGGGCCGAGCTCTATATATTAGAGCCACGCGGCGGTGATGCGGAGCTTGCGATTAAGGATTTATCGCGCTGGCGCGGAAATGGTGATATGCCAGTTGATCTCTTTGATTTACCTCTATTGGTCTCGGAGGCTGTTTCGAAGTTGCGAACTGTGCTTTCTGATTTTGAAAAGAGTCGGGTGGTGGGAGTACGCTTGAATTCGGTCGATGATATGCCGCGAGCGCATAAATTGACTGAAGCTGCGCAGCGAGAAGTCGAAGGCTCAGAGTCCTTATTGATCATTTATATCGTTAGCGAAGATACGACTGAGACAATACGCACAGCCTTTGAAGACGCGACTGGTGAGGCGGGGGTTGTGCTGCCTAGCATTAGTTTGCGTCCAAGTGATTTAGCGGTTTATGCACGGCGAGTCGCTCGTATCGCTGCGGAGCGCGCGGGGCGTAGTTTATGCGGTGAATTTACACCCGAGGCAGTGTATGGTTTACTCTCCTATGAGTGGCCTGGTAATTATAAACAAATTCAGGAAGTAGTGAATGGTGCGGTTCATACGAGTGCCGATGAGTCGATCACGCTTGACGTGTTGAACGAGGTAATTGGAGCGCCTATTACTCTAGTTCCTGCGGAGGCTCGCATGCACACTTTGATGAAAGCAGAACAACAGCGCTACCTGCAAGAGCAGTTGCTGCAAGGCGGATTGACCGCCGCTGAACTCGCAAAAAAGCTAGAGCTCGACCCTTCAGTTCAAACTAAAGCCGACTTAAAGAACATGCCGCTGCTCCGGGAAGAGCTCGGCCGGATTTGATCTTTACGCCTGACTTCCCTCCCCCTTGACTCACTCTTAGATTATGGCTCTTGCTCGTATCCAAACTGCTATTCTGGACAATTTACTCCAGATGGGTCATTTGACCGAGGCGCAATTTAAGAATATCATCGAGACAGATGAGGAGATGTCAGGCGATGCGGTCGAGGCCTTACTGGCAACCGAGTATAGAATTACGCAGCATCAATTGTTATTCGCGAAAAGCCGCGCTTTTGATCTGACGCCAATTAATATCAAGCGTTGCATGGTCACGGAGACCACTTACTCCAAGCTGGATAAGGATTTTTGCCAGACGCATAAAGTTCTGCCGCTAGGCTTTGCGGGCGACTATATTATCATCGCACTGAGTAACCCATTTGATCTGCATGTGACTAGTAAGGTGCATGAGATTTCGGGCATGAAAGTGTCTGTTTTGTTGGGGCTGCAGTCCGAGATCGAGAAACTTGTTGATGATAAAGATGATCAGCGTCAGGCAGTTGGCTTTGGTGATGTGGTTGAGGCACTTGGTGCGGACTATGAGAGCGAGGAAGAGATCGACGAGGATGATTTTTCTGATGAAGAGTCGGCGCCGATTATCAAGCTGGCAAACCGGATTGTAGAGGAGGCGTATTTCGCGGGTGCCAGTGATATTCACATCGAGCCATTTGAAAAAGAAACTCGCGTGCGCGTGCGCGTTGATGGCGTCTTGCAAAATCGTTTGACGATACCAACTGCGGCCTCGGGAGCATTGTTGGCACGCCTAAAAGTGATGGCACAATTGGATATTGCGGAGAAGCGCATGCCCCAGGATGGACGTATTATTTTTAAGCAATACAATAAGCGTGGGGTCGATATCGACTTGCGTGTGTCGACCGCACCGTTGAATCACGGCGAGGGGATGGTCATGCGTATCTTAGATAAGCAGAAGAGTACCTTGCCTCTCCCAGCGCTTGGCTTTTCTGAGCGCAACCTCGGGCTCTATCGTGAGCTGATTCAGCGGCCTTATGGCATGATCTTGCACTGTGGACCGACTGGTTCGGGTAAATCGATGACGCTCTATTCCGCGCTCAACGAGATCAATACAGCTGATATTTGTATTCGCACGGCGGAGGACCCGATCGAGTATACCTTGCCTGGACTCTTGCAAATGCAGATGCAGCGCAAAATCGGGCTCACATTTGCGTCTGCCCTGCGCGCCTTTTTGCGTCAGGATCCGGATGTGATTCTGGTGGGGGAAATTCGTGACCGCGAAACTGCTGGCATCGCCGTGGAAGCTGCGCTTACGGGGCACTTACTCTTTAGCACGCTTCACACTAATGATGCACCCACGACTGTCTCGCGACTCACTGAGATGGGGATCGAGCCTTTTATGATTTCGGCTTCGTTGATTTGTGTGTGTGCCCAGCGTCTGATGCGCCGCGTCTGTAAATCATGTAAAAAGAACTACATGCCAGAAGGAAACGAGGCCGAGATTATTCAGCGCGCGTTGAGTTGGACGGGGAAGGTGCCTGGCTTGAGCGAAGACGGTTGCCCCAGTTGCGGTGGTAATGGCTACAAAGGCCGGGTGGGTATTCATGAATTGATGGCGACCAGCGAAGACTTGATTAAAGCGATTAATGCGGGGGAGGAGGCGGCCGTGATTAAGCGTATCGCCATGCGCACCGGCATGATGACCTTGCACCAAGACAGTATGCTCAAGGTCAAAGAGGGCCTCACGACTATGGAAGAATCGCTTGGCACCGTGCCGCCGGATATGGAGGAATATGAGGTCGATCACAACCTATAGTCGCGCTTCGCTTGCGATCCATTTGAAAGCTATAACTTGATTGCAAGATCGCACAGATTGGGTAGGCTACCGAGCTTATCTTTTCTGCATCTATGGAATGGCAATTTAAAACTATCGCGCGCAAATCGACTCTGAGTGCTGAGGCCTTCAATCCGGGCGATCAAGTGGTCTGTTTGATTTATAAGGACGACGTCGCCGGCGAGTTGGGGCGTGCGGATCTACGCCCAGACGAAGTAGAGCTCTTTGAGTTGCCCGGTGAGGTGCTGGGGCGCTGGGTTCGGGTGGTTAAAGAGCCCGACGAAGAGAGCAGCACTGCCCGCGAGACCATGGCCTCGGCTGAGGACTTTTTTTTCTCACTCTTTGAGCATGAGCAGCCTGAGGCACGGGAGGAGTCGGACATGTTAAAGCATTTACTCTCGCTTATGTTGGAGCGTAAGCGTGTGCTACGTGCTCTCGGTACGCGCCGGACTGCGGGCGAGCAGACTTATCTGCACGTGAAATCCAAGCGTCAGATGCAGGTGCCGATTGTCGATATTTCTACGAAACTAATGCTCAAAATTGAAGACACCATTGGTGATATTATTCTTTAACTCATACACAACACATGCGCCCAATTGCCCTCTCATTCCTTCTTGTATTCACTAGTCTCGCTTTTTTCGTTGGCTGTAAAAAAGATAAGCTCGAAAATTTATACATTCCACGCCTGATGGTTGAGAGCCGCGGGGTGAATTTTAATTCGATGGGCGGGGATACTGCGGTGCTACCCAAGAGTGGCACCACGATCAATATTCAGGCGGATCCCATCGTGACTGAGTTTGACATTCGCAATGTCGAACTGGTCAAAGTCGACCGCGGCATGGCGCTGCTGTTACAGGTCGATGGGAAAGGTGCACGTGATCTGTATCGAGCTTCTGTGACGAATATGGGTGGACGTATTGTGTTGATGGTGAACGGAAACGCCATCGGAGCACGTCGTATCGATGGCGCAATCCCGGATGGCAATTTGTACACTTTTGTCGAGGTGGACGACGCTGAGTTGGAACAGCTGGTACTGGATTTGAGACGGAGCCTTAGCGAATTGCAGGCAAAGAAGAGCTGGTAGGCATTCCAATCCCTTCGACGATCGTATTTTATGAGGAGACAACAGATTTTTCTGCTGCTAGCTTTACTCGTGCCTCTGTGCGTGCAGGCCAATTTGATTTGGCCGACACCGAACCCTGCTTTTCAGAACGGTGAGTCCATCGAAGCCTTCATTCAGCCGACCGTGTCGGGCATCGTCGAGTCGGGGCTATTTGGCTGCGTGCGTAACAGCGGGCACCGCTTTCACGAGGGGCTCGACCTCTATCCTGTCAAACGAGACCGTAGCGGGGAGCCGCTCGACCCTGTTTACGCGGTGCTGCCGGGGAAGGTCGTGCATGCGAGCCGCGTGCCGGGCCATAGCAGTTATGGGCGCTATGTCGTGATCCAGCACGATCGAGAGGTGCCCAGCTACCACACCCTCTATGCGCACCTCGCTAGTGTCGCGGATGGCGTCGTGCCGGGCGCCCGTGTTGAGGCCGGCTCTGTGCTCGGTATTATGGGGCGCTCCGCGACTTATAGCATTCCCACTTCACGCGCTCATGTGCACTTCGAAGTTGGATTCCGGCTCACGGACGATTTTCAAACCTGGTATGATCGTAAGAAATTCGGTAACAAGAACCAACATGGCAGCTGGAATGGCATGAACTTGGTCAGTGTCGACCCGCTTGCATTTTATCAAGCCATTCGAAATGGCAGTGTGAAGAACCTGTATGAACATCTGCAACACCTGCCCGCGGCCGCACGCATTCGTGTCTATAGCGCGCGTGTTCCGAGTTTTGTGAAGGACTACCCTGCGCTGCTTACGAAGCCGTTTGAGGGGCAGTCTGTGGTCGCCTGGGACATTGCATTTACCAAATATGGCGTGCCCAAGGAGTGGACGCCCCGTTTTGCATCCGACAACTTGGCGGGCAAGCCAGGCGACGTGAAGGTGATCGCCTATAACCCCAGCCTGCTCGACGATCAAACTTGTCGGCGCGTGCTTAATGTCAGCGGATCTCGCCCCGCAATTGCATCTGGGACGATTTCCACCATCAAGAAACTATTTGGCTTCAAGTAACGCTTAGTTCGCGGCCTTTTTGACGGCTTTTTTGGCAGCCTTCTTGGTGGGGCGCGGTGCGAATTCGAAACCAATTTTACCTTTCTCAAAGTCGAGGGTTAGGTGGGCTTTGAAGGCACGCTTGGTACGCTTTGAGATGAAGCCATCCAGTAAGGGTGTCTTGCCCTCGGTGAAGAGCTTTTCGACGTCCTCGGCCAGCAACTCCTTTTGCAAAATGACCTTGCCCAGACGGAAGCCGTCGGGCGAGTCCTTGGGCTTGAAGTCGGGCAGGTGGTAAGCTTTGTCGGTGGCGTAGAACTTCGCTTCCAAGCCATTCTTCAGCGTCAGTGTCTTGAGCAGTTGCTCGTCTGTCAGCTCTTCGGCGGACTCTAGGTCGTCGTCGAAGACGAATTCGGTCTTCCACTTGCCCAGCTTGCCAGTCTTAGAGACGGTTTGCGCCAGTTTTAGAGCTGCGCTAAATGGTTTATTAAAGCGAGAGACAAAGCCGTCGGTCTCGGGCAATGCTTTGGTGGTGAACAGTTCGATCGCTTCGGCTTCGCTCAGCTTGCGTCCTGCGATGTGCTTGGATATGCGGAAATCGCACTCTTCTTCACGGCACTCGTAGGTGGCGTCGGTTTGTTTTAAGCGAGGGGCGCCACAAGCAGGGCAGGGGCACTCCAGATCGGGGAACACGCGGTTGACTAAAGTCTCCATGTGGGCGCGTGCTTTCTCTACGACATCGGCGGTGAAGCTGTTGATCTCTTGCATGAAGGCGTCGCGCTTGATCTCGCCCTTTTCCATTTTGTTGAGCTTGGCTTCCCAGTCTCCCGTCATGGAGGGTGAGCTGAGCGCCTTAATGTCCATCTCTTCACAGAGTTCGATCAGGCGTAGGCCTTTGCCAGTGACATTCAGCTCGCGACCATCGCGAGCGATGTATTTTTGGCGGAGTAGACCTTCGATGGTGGCGGCGCGTGTGGCCGGTGTGCCTAGGCCGCGCTCGGACATCGCCTCGCGCAGTTCGTCGTCGTCGATCAGCTTGCCTGCACCTTCCATGGCTGCGAGTAGAGTGGACTCTGTGTAGCGCGCGGGAGGGTTGGTGCTCTTGTCTTCGACTTCGATCGATTCGGTTTGTGCGCTCACGCCATCCTTGACGGCGACCAGTTCATCCTTGGTGGTCGCGACTCCAGCGACGCGACCGTAGACAGCCAGCCAGCCAGGGTAGGTCAATGTCTTACCATTCGTGAGGAAAGTATCTTTTTCTGTGCCGTGATTGATCGTCGTGAGGCGCTTGGTGACCTCGAACTCGGCGTGGGGGAAGAAGACCGCGATGAAGCGTTTAACCACCATGTCGTAGAGTTTGGACTCTTGCTCGTTGAGTTTCACGACGCGGCCGGTGGGAATGATCGCAAAGTGATCGGATACCTTGGCGTTATTGAAAATGCGCTTATTAAAGCTGACGCGGTCCTCCTCGATCGCCTTGGCGGCCCATTCGGCGACGGGGTGCTTTGAACTAGCGAGCTCACGCATGGTTTCGTGCACTTTGCTCATGTAGTCCTCTGGCAGGTAGCGTGAGTCGGTCCGTGGGTAGGTGAGCATCTTATGGCGCTCGTAGAGTGCTTGCGCCAGGCCCAGTGTGTTTTTCGCGGTGAAGGGAGCTTCGCGTTGCAGCGTGGTGAGGTCGTAAAGTTGCGGTGCGATCTGCTTGGTCGGCTTTTTCTCTTCGCTTACGATCCCTTCCTTGCCAGCGCAGCGTTCTCGGATCGTGGTCGCGGTCTGCTGATCCCAGATGCGCTCGGCGCGGCCGTGCGGTTGTTCGGGATTTTTCTTCCAGCCTAGATCCACCCATTTGCCTGGGTAGTTACCCTGGGGAACGGCAAAGTCGGCGTGCACCTCCCAGTAGTCTTCGGGCTTGAAGGCTTGGATCTCGCGTTCGCGCTTAGCTAGAATCGCGAGGGTGGGGGTTTGCACGCGGCCTGCAGCCGTAATATTGAAGCCGCCATGGCGCGAACGGAAACAGGTGAGGGCGCGTGTCGAATTAAGCCCAACGAGCCAGTCCGACTCAGAGCGGCACTTGGCGGCATCGGCCAAATGCGACATTTGCTCGCCTTCGCGTAGAGAATTCCATGCTTCCAGAATCGCACTCTTGGTCATGGATTGCATCCAGAGGCGTTTGACCGGCTTCTGAATGTTGCCGATGTCCATAATGTATTGGAAGATGAGCTCCCCTTCTCGGCCGGCGTCACATGCGTTGATGATGACGTCGAACTCCTTTTTCTTTGCCAGTGCGAGCACATGCTTCAGGCGGCCCGAGCTTTGCTCGATCGGCTGTAGCTCAAATTTTTCGGGAATGGCTGGCAGCACCTTAAAATTCCAAGGTAAGTTTTTGCCATTGGGCCCGGTCGGCATCTTTAGCTCGACAAGGTGGCCGACTGCAGAGGTGATCGCTGCTTGATCGCTTTCGAAATAGGTCGCATCGCGTGATTTTCCCTTTTTTGTAAATTTGCCAAGTTCTGAGCTGAGTGCTTTGGAGAGGTCGGTTGCGACGGAAGGTTTCTCGGCGATGATTAAATATTTCATAAACAATAGATACGTTGAAGTCTTTGCAGATCACAGAGACTTGCTGTTTTTTCGAGAGAAAGCGGTGATTAAATCTGGCGTCAACCTTCTTTCTGGTTTTTGAGATTCGCTTTATTTACAATAATCACCTTTTTTGACCTATGCCCTCACTCCGTAGAATCCGTTATAAGCTCGCTCGAGCAGCGGATGACTTTGCCCAATTTACCGCTGATGTGATCTATGATCGCCGGCACGGGCGTGCCGCAGAGGTGATGGGCATTTTCCTACATCTGCTGTCTTATTTGTTCAGTGGGATCGTGCAATTACGCTGGTATTTGTACGAACATCGCATTTTGCGTAATAAGCCACTGGGCTGTATGGTCGTGGTGGTGGGAAACTTGACGGTTGGCGGCACCGGGAAGACGCCAGTGGTTGAGAAATTTGCCCGCACTCTAAATGAGCGAGGCCGCAAAGTGGCCATCCTGAGCCGAGGTTATAAGAGTAAGAAAGAGCCCTTGCCCAAAAAGCTCTGGCGCAAGTTGACCCATGGCGAAGAAGCACCGCCGAAGATTGTGAGCGATGGTAAAAACGTGCTGCTCGATTCCGAAGTGGCGGGCGATGAGCCCTATATGCTAGCGCAAAATCTGCCCGGAGTGGTGGTGCTCTGTGATAAGAATCGTGTCAAAGCGGGCTCCTTCGCGATTCGTAAATTTGGTTGCGACACACTGATCCTAGACGATGGCTTTCAATATCTGCCGTTAAAAGGTCGGCTAAACCTCTTGCTGGTCGATAAGACCAACCCCTTTGGAAACCAACATTTATTGCCACGTGGGATCTTGCGCGAACCGATCAAGCACCTGTCTCGCGCCAGCTATATCTTCCTGACCAAGTCCGACGGGGTGCGCGATGAGGCCCTGCTCGAACTCATCCGTGAACACAATCCGAAGGCCGAGATCATTGAGTGCGCCCACAAGCCACAATACCTGCAAGCGGTTGGCAGCGATGAAAAACTCCCGCTCGATTCCTTGCAAAACGCTAAAATTGGCGCTTTCAGTGGGATTGCTTCACCGGAGAGTTTCGAGAGCATGTTGCGCGCATTTGGTGCAGAGATCCGTTATAACCAGCGCTTTCTCGACCACCACCGCTTCACGCGCTATGAAATTGAGCGGCTGTACCGTAAGGCCGGCATGGCCGACCTCGACATGATCGTCACCACCGAGAAAGACGCCGTGCGCCTATTCGACGATATCACAGCTCCGGTGCCAGTTTATTATCTGCGGCTCGAAATCGACATCCTTTCGGGGGAAGAGGATTTCGAAGGCGCGACCGAACGAATTTGCCGCCCGCGCACGCAACAGCCATCCATTACGCGTGCTCCTTGGCCAGAATCCATGAATGAGGCTTGATCTCATTAGTGGATTTCGCCACTGCTAAGAGTTTTCTTCACTTACCAACTTATACTGATATGGCTTCCGATCCCGCCAACACTGAGAGCAACCCAACCGAGAATAAAGTCGTCGACCTAGAGGTCAAGGACGCTCAAATCATCTTCAATTCCGTCTGGGCTAGCCTCGTTGAGGAAAAGGGGAAAGAGAACTTACGCTTTCCCAAGGAGATTTTCTGGCTCAATGGTGCGCCCGGCGCAGGTAAGGGCACCAATACCAATTTTATCATGCAGTATCGCGATCTCACGGCTCCGCCGCTGGTGGTGAGCGGCTTACTGAAAAGCCCCGAAGCGCAGAAAATGAAAGATGCCGGCATGCTTGTCGGCGATCGCGAGGTGATCGAGATTATGCTGCGTAAGCTACTCGACCCAGTCTATAAGACCGGCGCGGTGGTCGATGGTTTTCCTCGCACCAAGGTGCAGGTCGAATGCGTGAAGTTGCTCTATCAAAAACTGATTGATCTGCGCAACCAGTTTAAAGAGACCCTCTACTCGGAGTATTTTAAAAAGCCACACTTCCATATCGTGGTGCTCTTCATCGACGAGAAAGAAAGTGTTAAGCGTCAGATGCATCGTGGCCTCGAAGCCCAAGCACACAATGAAGAAGTGCGCGAGTCGGGCGTCGGCGAACTCGAAGAATTGCGCCCGACCGATCTCGATCCCGATGCCGCGCTCAACCGCTATCGCACATTTAAGGAAAAAACCTACGACGCGCTCAAAGAGCTGCGCGAGATTTTCTTCTACCACTTTATTAACGCCCACGGCTCGCTGGAAGTGGTGCGTCAACGTATCGATGAGGAATTGCGCTATCAAGGCTCGCTTGAACTCGATGAGACGACCTATGATCGCATTTCGAGCATTCCCGTGGCGATGTCGATTTCCAAGCATGCGCGCCAAGAGTTGGTTGACCGTCTCGATGCCTATGTCGAGCGTCAAGAACCACTCTTTACGCAAGTCGTCGAGCTCATTAAGCAGGATTTTATCCCCATCATCGAGCGCCACGCAATCTCCGGCACTGCAGTGGTGAATACAGAGAGCAAGGTGTTGCATGATCTGGATGCTCTGGCCATGTTGATCGATATCTTCTCCGAGCGTGGTTACCATGCCATTGTAGATGTACATCGCGAAGAGGTTCCTGACTCGATCGATCCGAAGACTTTTAAGATTAAAACCCGCATTAAGTTAATTTTCCGGGTACGTGTGCAGTTTAAAGCTTCTGAGATTCGTCGCGGCCGCTAAGAGCTCCTCTGATACCTGTGCTCTTTAGGTTGCTGGGGTGGGGCTTAAGTATGTGCATGTCTGCATTTTGTACTTTATGTGACGGGCGTTGACTGTCCAGGATTGCTGTTGTGGAAACGTCTTCTTGGTAAGTTAATGGGTCGCCAAAGTTTGGTAAATGCATGCATCGGGTGTGATTCGGTGTCGACCTCATTAAATAATTATCTAAACAAGAGTGCCATGGATTCCGAAAATGTTGTTTATCGCTTTGAACTGAAAGATCGCGAGATCGAGTTTGATGTGGCGACGCGTCCTGGTCAGGTGAATGCAGACGAAGCGCACCCTGAGTGGGCGCGCCTTGGTTATAAACAATGTAAATGCTGCCCGCTCAAGGAGGCCGACTGTGCCTATTGTCCGGCCGCCACCCGTATCAATGAAGTGATTGAGGCCTTTGCCGACAGTCAGTCCATTGAGCGTGTGAAAGTGACTGTGACCACTGCGGAGCGCAGTTACTTCGATGATTGCGATTTGCAGGTCGGCATCAACTCTCTGCTCGGGCTGATGATGGCGACCAGTGGCTGCCCCGTGTTGAAAGAGCTTGGGGCGATGGCCAGCTTTCACATCCCTTTTTGCACGACTCGCCAAACATTGCATCGCACAGTAGGCTCTTATCTTGTGAAGCAGTATTTCAAACAGCGCCGCGGCGAAGAGGCCGATTGGGAGTTTAAGGAACTTAAAGAGCTTTACGGCGTGCTAGAGGGTTTGAACCAAGATTTCTCTAAGCGTATTCAAGCTTCAGCGACCAGCGATGCTTTGACGAATGCAATCATCATGTTCCTCGCCACATCGGTGGTGGTGGCGAGCTCCTTAGATGATCAACTCGCCCGCCATGAAGCCTATTTGACCAACTCGCCGAACTTGTTGTAGGCTGAGGGCCAATCGCGTTAATTCGGCCTTCTTCGGGCTCGGTGCGAACGCAGGTGCCGCCTCTACTAGCTCAATAGGATCAAGTGAAATGCGCCACCGATGAGGAGTGCCGCATCCACCAGCACTCGGAAGCTCTCGATCGTGATGTGCGCTCGGTAGCGATGCAGCAGTGCCAGCAGCACAAAGCTCAATGCCAGTCCCTGCCACAGATCGCCACGGTTCCATAGCACCAGCGCCGCCCCCGTCCAAGCGAGTGGGCTCAGCCAACGCTCTGCGACCAAGGTCGCCAGCGAGTGCACCCGCATCTTTGCATCGATGTGCTTCTCCTTCGCTCCGATGATGAGACAGTTTAGCAGGCACAAAAATGCGAAAGCTTGGTAAAAGTTCGTCGACACCGTGTCTGGCAGAAAGATTTGCACGCCGCCTGCGTAGATCAATGCCACGCAGATTTCTTTCGGGAAGAATCGGCGCGAGAGTTTCTGGTTTAAGAGCGTGTAGATTAAGCAAATGATTAAGAGGTGCACACCCTTTGCTAGTTGTTGCGGGCTCAATTGAGTCGCCAATAAAAGATCGGCTCCCAAAGCGGCAAACCATAGGCGCCAAAGTGATCGCGCGTAGCGCTTCGAAAAGTTGTGTCGCGTCGAAAGGAGGGCCGATCGTGCGCGCGAGCGCACATCGTAGAGTCGGTCGGCCACGTAGCTCAGCCAGACTGAGAGGGCCAGCACCGCATGCGCCACCCAAGTGATTTCCAGTGAATGCGCCCGCTCCAAGGCCAGTAACCACAGTGCTGCAATCAGTGCTGCATCGATCGCTAGCACATTCGGCCATTGCCAGATTTTAGGAGAGGAGCGCATATGGATGAGTCGCGGGAGTATGCCTGCGATTTCCCTAATAGCTAGAATTTTGAGCTCTAGTTTTCGAAACTAGAGCCCCATATCCTCAGTTCTTTGAACCGGAGCGAGGTATTCAACATTTGCAATGCGTGAAGCAGCGCACACACTGGTGCATCATGCCGTCCGCTCCTGCGCATAGTTCTGCCGAATCTGCACCGAAACGCTCCAAGCTCGGGCCCTTGGCATTGGCGCTCTTGATTCAGGTGGGGCTGCTCTTCTTGGCCGTATTCGTCGTGGTGCTGGTGCCTGAGTTTAAGTCTGATCCCGAATTCGTCGCGCGTAAGAAGATTTATCTCCCGCAAAAAGAATTGGAACACAAAGTCGCGCTGGCCGAATTTCAAAACGCAGCCAGCTCGCCCATGCAGCTCGAGCGTATCAGCACCCAAGCTTTGTTGCCTGATTCTATGCCGGCGCTGCCACAGATGCCAAAAAGCGACTTTAACCCGATCGAGCGCAATCCCGCGGCCCTCCAGTCTGACTCGCTGCTCGGACAGTCTGGCGTGCTGGGTGCTTTGCAAGGTCTGCAAACCGGTAGCTCCTCCGCTTCACTATTCGGGATCGAAGACGCGGGGCAGCGTATTCTGATTCTTTTTGATAACAGTTCCAGTGTCTGGAACAAGGCCAGCAAGGCGGGTGTGAGCACCGAGCGCTTTATACGAGAGCTTTCTTCATTGATCGATGGACTCAGTGCCAATACCCAATTCGCCATGGTGCCCTTTTCGCGCAGCGTTGGCAGCTTTCGCGATTACATGATCGCCGGCGGCATTCGTAACAAGCGCGCCGCCAAAGCATGGATCACTGGGAAGGTGCGGACCCAGTCGCTGATGACTCAGCTGCCCCATGCCGCGGATGGTGTGCAGGGCGCTTTCATGGTGGCTTTTCAAATGGAGCCCGGACGTGATCTTTCTCGTCTCCGATGCTGATTTCCAGCGTAACATTCCGAAGCAGGGCGATGTTCCATGGAACGAGCTCGAACGCACGCTACGTGATCTCACCCGTGAATATGGCATCGAGCCCCGAATCCACTTTATCGGCTTCCAGGTCGAACCCGAAGCCGCCGGATACATGGAAAAAATTATTCGGCGTTACAAAGGTAAGTTTCGCACGCTGTGATCGGAGGCGTCTTTGCTATAACTCGCTCCGAGCCTCTTCCAAGTCTGTCACGAATTGTTTGACGATGCCGGTCCAGCCTAAGCTTTCGGCAGTGCTACGTGCTGCGGCTCGGATTTGGGACCAATCGTTTTGCGCTGCGAGTGCGCGGTCGGTGGCTTTTAGGAACGCTGTGTTGTCGTCGAAGGGGGCGAGGTAGCCGTTACTGCCGTCTTCAATATAACGGCCGGGGGCGGCGTAATCGTAGGCGAGTGTGACGAGGCCGGATGCCATCGCCTCGGTCACGACATTGCCGAAGGTTTCGGTCACGCTGGGGAATACAAAGAGGTCGGCAGATGCGTAGTGGCGGGCGAGGTCCTCGCCTTTTTGCATG
>MDTD01084106.1_pt1 | contig 19783 bp, 17 predicted proteins | sample 811221 | NCBI WGS metagenome assembly MDTD01 (sample SAMN05326646, study PRJNA326480) | marine metagenome | isolation source: seawater | place: Pacific Ocean: South West | collected 2011 | reverse complement strand
ATAATTGAAATAAAAGAAATAGATAATGATTATTCTGCAATGAATAAAGATAAATTAAAAAATATATGTAAAGAAAAGGGGATAAAAACAAATGGTACTAAAAATGAGTTAGTTCAAAGATTAAATAATATATCATAATATTATTAATGGAAGAGATATCAATTATATGTATATTTAATGGAGAAAAAGAATATATTCCATTAATACATTATAATTATAATTTAATAAAATCAAATTATAAATCTGAATTAATCATCGTTGATTTTGGTAATGAAGATTTATCATCTAATTTTTTAAATGAAGAAATATTTTATTTATATTTATCAAAAGATGAAAAACAAAAATATATGGAAGAAATATTTAAAAATAAAGAGCAAAATAAGGAAAATATCCAATTAAAATATCTTAAAAAATTGAATGATTTACCAAGTGGATTTTTAAGAGATTATGGTGTTGGAATGAGTAATTATAATAATATTTTCCATATGAATAGCGATTGTATATATACAAAAAATACTATTATTAAAAAAATGAATTATTTAAAGAAAAATGTGGAATGTGTTTATTGTGATTCTATGTTGACATATGATATTGAAAAAAGGATTATAGGTAAAACAGAAAGTAAGGATAAAATATATGAAGGTACATTATTACATACGAGAGAGTTTTGGAAAAGGGGGGGATTTGAATGGGAAGTGAATCATGGAGAAGGTAGATATTTTCATTATAATAAGGGAGTTGATCGCAAACAAGACAATTATTATGATTGTATTCAATTAATACATTCTAATAATAATATGTATTATGATGTTAAAGAATTAAAATTAGATAATTATAAAGTTGATATACCTGAAATTATTAATAAAATGAATATTATGGAAATAAATACATTAGATGAATGGGTATCAAATCTATATTCAAAAAATATAATGAAACCAATTTTAGGATATCAAAGTAAAAGTATTGATTTAATAAATACAGAATTAAAACATAATTTAATGGATAATTTAAAGCAGAAAAAAATATCAAATGAAATATTAAAAATATCAAATAATTTTAGTATATTTTTCTTTAATGGGAAATATCCAATATGGGATTTATTTGAAAAAGTATCATTTGATGTAATATTTTTTGAAACATCTAAAAATAATGAACAAATGGAATCAATCATATTAAAATGTAAAAAATACAAATATCAACAAATAAATTCAAATATATATTTTAATGAAAACTTTTTAAATAATTAATATTTTTTTCTATATTATACTATAATATGGATAGTGCTTCTGCGATGTTACATAGTGCTGAAAGTGGTGCAATGAGGGGGGCAAATTATTTGAGAGCTCATTTTCAAAGTCGTATGGTTCAGGTTTCATTATACAGTATGATATTATTCTACATTGTAGCGAATCCGTACCTTTTTGATTTGGTTAGTAGTACGTTAAATAGTGCCCTTAAACCCGCTGGATTACCTACTATTGGTAAGAGTGGTCAAGGTATTGTTATTTTCCATTCCTTTGTATTTGGTTTACTTCTTTACGTTTTAACTGTTTATGTATTTGATCCTATAATGAAAATGGCTCATGTTGTCGAGGGGCAAAATATGAAGAAAAATGAAGGCATTGCCAGAGCCGATCGCCGTAGAGGCTCTGGCAAACGTTAAAATATTTAAAAAAATACATTAGAATTATATTATAGAATGGTTTATGATGTTACTGATTTCGCAAATAATTTAATACTTTTAGGTGAAATTGATAAGATTGAGTCTAATTTAATTGTTGAGGATAATAAGTTGAAAATTAAGTCAGATGATAAAGAATATGATGTTATATCTGACAATAAAGAATTAAATAAATGTATTCATTTAACATTTTTAGAGTCTTTAACAAATCTATGTTTGTTAAAGATAAGTGGAGATGAAAATTATGATATTCTATTAAATGATATTATAAAATCTTATTCAAATGTAAAGGGTAAAACTGAAAATAATGAAGAATTATCTCTTATTTTAGATGATATTCATGATAAGATTACAGATTTTATTCATATTTCTTATTATAAGAAAAAGAATATTTGTAGTTGTATTTTGGACCCATTTTACAGATGGTTTAATGATACTTGTAAAGTATTTTCAGAAATAAATGGCCACTGGTTAGTTGATTTATATCAAGATTATTCAGATTCTATCTGTGAAAAGTATTCTGATGATGATTCTGATGATGATTCTTCAGATGATTCTGATGATGATTCTTCAGATGATGAAAATACAGATGATGAAAATACAGATAAAAAAAATCAATAAGGTATAGGTATATATCTTATAGTTTCTGGTTCATATAATTGAATATTATAATTTACACCATTTAAGGATATTTGAGAATGATTATCAAGTTCTTTACATCCATTTTCTTTTGTACAATCTTTATCATTAAATGATAAAGGTATTGATGGCGATAAATGACTATCTTTTTTTGTGAAATAATTATATTTGTTTGATCCGGGATAAGTTTGTCTTCCATAGAGAGGTTTAATATTTTCTGGATTATTTGGATCAGTTAAGATTCCCATATTTTGATATTCTGGGGGATATCCTCTGGTTGGTATATTAATAGGTACTCTATTAGTATATTTAGATACATAGTGTCTGGTTGGTTCTTCTATTGAATCGTCGGAAGAATAATCATCATCGGAAGAATAATCATATAATTGATAATAATTATTAGTAATATTATCACTGTTATTTTGTGATCCTGCTAAAAATATAAGAATTATAAAGAAAAATAGTAAGGAATGAATGCCTTTCATTATATTATTATCAATAAATTTGATTAAACTATTTAAAATATAATATATAAATTAAAGTATCTCATGTTTTCTCTCAACCTAATATTATCAACAACTGAGAGTGGAATTATTGGACAAAATATAAGTGATGTGAATAGTTCATTATTTATTCATTCAAAACAAGATATGGAATGGTTTAGGAAACATACATTAAATGAAGATAAAAGTATAGAAAATATATTAATTATGGGATATAATACATGGAAATCATTACCTAAAAAGGGATTACCTGGTAGAAAGATTATTGTGTTAACAAAATCACATGTAGAAACGGTAAGATCTACTAATAATATGGCATTTAGTTCTTTAGAAGAAATATTTGAATGGTGTGAAAATAATCACAATAATTCTGATGTCTTTATAATTGGGGGTAAAACACTATATGATGAAATATGGGTCAATTATAATTATATGATTCATAAGATATATATAACAATTTTTCAAGGGGATATGATGAATAAAAAATATGAAAATGATCTAATTTATATAAATGAAGGATTAATTCATCCCCCAGATAATTATTATGAAGTTGTCTATGAAAAGGATTTTAATGATAAATGCAAGCGCTTTGATGTAGAAACCGGATCTTATTATGATATATCTCTTACTGGAAATAAGTTTATTATATATGAAAAATGTAATAAAGGTGAGTTACAATATTTAGATATTCTTAAGAAAATATTAAATGAAGGAACACTTACTGAAACAAGAAATGGAAATACTATTAGTTTATTTGGAGAAAAGATGGTATTTGATATGAAAGATGGCTTTCCACTTTTAACAACAAAAAGAATGCCGTGGAAAACAATATTAAGAGAATTGCTATGGTTTTTGAGTGGTAGTACAGATAATAAAAAATTAAATGAAAAGAATGTTCATATTTGGGATGGAAATGCTTCAAAAGAATATATGGAGAAACGTGGATTAAATTATAAAGATGGTGATTTAGGTCCAGTATATGGATTTCAGTGGAAATATTTTGGAGCTGAATATCGTACTTGTGATGATAATTATATTGGTAAGGGTGTAGATCAGATTGAATATGTAATAAATGAAATAACTAACAATCCTACATCAAGAAGAATTATTATTAGTGCGTGGAATCCTCCAGATTTAAATAAGATGGCTCTTCCACCATGTCATGTAATGTGTCAATTTCATGTGAATCAAAAGGAAAGAATATTAGATTGTCAACTTTATCAAAGATCTGGTGATATGTTTTTGGGTGTTCCATTTAATATAGCATCATACAGCTTTCTATTGTATATAATTGCGAAGATTACAGATTATAAACCGGGTAAATTGATTCATATATTAGGGGATTGCCATATATATGAAGATCATATAGAACAAGTAAAAGAACAATTATCTCGGAAAACAAAAACATTTCCGAAACTATTCATGGAAAATCTATTAAATATTGGATTTGTAGATGAAAATCTTTTCAATGTACAAGATTATATTTATCATCCAACAATTAAAGCCAATATGAGTGCTTAAACCTTTTCAAATATAAACCAATTATGAAATGAACTTAATAATTTTAAATCTTTACATTTTTCAAGATTAATTTGAGGAGCTTCTGGATATTTTTTATAAAAATCTGGCTCTTTGATTGTTATGATTGATAATTCTTCAATGATTTGTTCAAAACCACCAATACCATCCATATATGTAGTTTTCTGATTTCTGAATATATCATATGTATTTTTCGGAGTTTTATGTGATTTTTCTAATGAAGATAATTTAAATCCGTATTCTTTCATAATATCTATGAAAAACTCAAAGTTTACTAAATATTCTTCAATTGTCTGACCTATTGTATCAATATATACATTGATTTTTCTACCAACCATTGATTTTACATCTCCTTTTTTATATTCAAAATCTGTATCTTTATACTTTTTTTCTATTTTGTAGATAGTTTTTTTAAACTCATTTTTCATTTCGATTTTTTTAGAATCAGACAATACTTGAAATATTTTTTTACCATCATAACATGTTCCTATAAATATTCCTCCCTTTTTACAATTATTTGATATATTTTCTAAATATCCTCTTAATGTTTTTTCATCTTTAAAATAATAATGAACGCTAAATTGACTACTAATAATATCAAACTTATTTTTAGCAATATTTTTTAATGTCTTTTCAATTGGTATATATTCTTCTGATAATTTAATTGGCTTATTATACATAATTGATAATAATTGTTTTGATTTATTTTGTTCTTTTTCATCACCTACAAGTCCTTCTAAATATTCAATACTTTTACTTGTATCATATTGAATTATAACTGAATTAGGTTTTCTTTTTTGTTTGGAAAAATAATATCTTCTACATGCTTCTTTAGTATTGTTTGAAATATCTAATCCAAAAATGAATGATACATTCTTTATTTTAAGATATTTATGAATATCACCCCCTCTTCCAATAGATGTATCCATAATCATTAGATCTTTGTTATCTTGAGAACCAGCATATTCTATAAGTTTATATTTAATAAAATTATGTAAATCTCTAAGTGGATCTAATTCTCCTCCTTTTAAACTTTGATTTGTTTTGTAATAATTTTCATCATCTACATTGATTATAATTTCATCATTTAATTTATAGTAATCATAATTACCTGTTATCATATCTTCCGTGATTGGATCTACTATTGTATTCCATACATTTCTCGCAGTATCAAATCTATTTGGAAATTTTTTATCATCTCGTATCCTTAAAGGTTTCCATCTTAGACCTTCTTTTGATTTGCTGTTATATTGCATTTCAACTATCATGTTATCTGAAAATGGTTTTTTATCTTTTAAAGATATCATTTGACCATTATTTAACGGTATATTTGCTATATAAATATTAGGATATTCACCAATTGGATTAAATGGAACTTCTTTCATTGTTTTAAAACGATTATTTATAGCAATATTTAAACATAAATCTAATTCATTATCTAATTCTGGTATGTAACTAACATATAAAGCAACTTGTTTACAAACAATATTTTTACCTCTTTCTCTATAAGTTGTAATTTTATCAACTGTTTTACCATTTTTAAGTTCAGTAATAACTTTGATCCTAAAATCAATCGTATTTTCATGTGGAGGTTTCCATTTATAATTCAAATACCATGTATCATTTATATCTCTTGCTGATGATCCATATATATCACCACCAACACTTGAATACATGGGCATAAATATTAATCCATCAATTGAATATTCAAATTGATTCATTTTATTTAGGTTTAATATTTTTTTAGTTACTTTACCAAATAAATCTAATCCTTTATATTTCTTAGTTTCTTTATTTTTTGATAATTTTTTAGGCGTTTCAAAATAATTCTTGTAACCTATACGTATATAATCTTCATTTTTTCTTTCTTTAAAAATTACAGAGTTTTGAAAGTTATTTAATATCTTTGATCTTGAAATATCATTATGGTCTTTTGATATCCAAGGATATGAATAAGCATCACCTGGATAAGTTTCACCACTTGTTGCTCCGTCAGCCGCACAATATACATCAAATATCATAAATAATTTTATTTCTTTACCATTTTTATCTTTTTGAATATATTCTCCATCAAAAATCCATTCACCATCTATTCCTTCAATATCATATCCTATATCTAATATTTCATTTTTTTGTGTTAAAAGATATCCCTTTTTAATACTATTAATCAATAATTGGGCACGAATACCATCTGCCTTTTCTGTAACTACATAACCACTATATATTGATCCTGGATTATCTATTAATAGATGTTCTTTTTGTATAGAAATCGGTTTGGGTCCTCTTATTTTGAAATATCGTAAATCATCATTTTTAGTCATCATTAAAAGATTATATTTATACATTATATCTTGCTTTTCAGTTAAAGTCATAAGTTTATTTGTATCATTAATTAATAATAACATTTCATTTATATATTTATCAAATGATTCAGTTATATATGGTACTATTTCATCACTATGTTTAATACGATCATATTCTTGTAATTTCATATTAGCTAATATTTCTTCAGTTGGTTCTGTATCTAATTTATCTTCCATTTTTTCATCTATTTCTATTTCTTTACCATAACCTTCATAATATTCTTCTTCTGATTCCGCATATAATTCTTCATCTATTGGAGTAAATGGAGAAACTAATGGTGATGGTTTCGGTAAATTCACACAATATTTTATTGGAACTATTAAAACACCATCTTCAGTACAATATAATTCATCATCATAATTTTCACCCTCTTCTGAAATATAAATTGTATCACTTATGTATTTACTATTTAATTTTAATAATTGATCATTTTCTTCTTTAGATAATGGAGGTGATATCTCAAATGAAATACAATCAAATCTATCTATTGGACCATCTGATATATTTTCTCCGTCCGGAATATTCGAAAATATTTCTGAATATATTAATTCTTTATCAGCTATTAATTCTTTAAATAAATCCAAATTATGATCTTCCCAAAATTGATTTATAATATGCCAAGTATCACCATCTTGAACATAAGGATTGTTAGGATTTGTTAACTTTTCTTGTAAAGTTTTATATCCACATAAACTATCATTTGATGATATCATATTTTGTGCCATTTTTACATTATTAGAATAATCCATATATAAATTACCATTGTGTTTCACACGATCCATATCTATCATATTTAATTTGTCTATTAAATCATATATAGGATAGACTCCCTTTAGTTTTGTAGATCCAATATATTCAATTTCAATCTCATATTGCTCTTTTTGATTAAATAATCTTGCATCTAATAAGTTTCTGTAAAAGTTTAATCTTTTCTTAACTTTATCAAAATCATTCGATTTAACTACTGTTAAATCAAATCTAAACATTTTATCTGGGGTTACAAAACTATATCTTTTTTTATAACGAAAATATTTCAAACAATTATCCCAATCATCTTTAATTTTAATTACTTGATCATGGGTTTCCGGAATATTTCGTTCTCTCTTTAAGTTCATCCTAAAATTATATTGTTCATTTTTAAGAGATACATATTTCTTATCTTTTTTATATTTATTAAAATAAAATCCCTTTAAAACATACTCTTTATTTACTATATCATCTAATGTATTATTCTTACAATACATTTTTATATTTTCAACACCATTAATGCTAATACGCAAATTACTTATTGTTGGACCTCTTTTTGATAAGAATTGAGGCCTTATATCTAAGATATTTTCTTCAGATACAAATAAATATTTCTCTTTCATTTTTTTCAATATTCTTATAAAATTATCTCTATCTATATTACTAAAGTTCGGATTACTACCATATATCCATTCTAATTCGGTAGTTACATCTTTGATTGCTATGGATAAATATTCATTCACTTCTGTATCAGATTCTGATGAATACATAATATATTATTTTATATATATTAATTAATCAATATTATTCAAATTTAATTTATATATTTCAAGATATAAATCTTTTTTATTTAATTTACCGTTAATACCTAATTTACTTGCTAATTCTTTTAATTCAGATAGTTTATATTTAGATATTGGTTTTAAATTACTTTTATATATATTATCACTAATCATATCATTTTTAAATATATCACAATTATATATATTTAAATATTTAGAAGACTTTAATTCTTCAGTAAAACTGAAATAATTATCATTTATTAAAATATAATCTTTTTCATAATCTTTATAATTTGTGAACATTATTTCATTATTATTACAAAAACAAAAGTTTATTTTATAATATTCAGATAAAAAATATATAGATGACATACTATTCATTTCTTGAAAACCATTTTGAATCTTTTTTATTGATAAGACTCTATTATTAAAATTATAACTATCATATATATTTTCAAGGTCTTCAACTAATTTTACCTTTTCTTGTTCTATTTCTAATTTATTCATATCTCCGAAACTTAATGTTGGATTATATTTTAATAATATCAAATCAATTACATTTTTTAATTTCATATTTTCACCATTATTCATTTTAATTGTTTGTATGAAATCACTTTCTTTTATATTTTCAGAAAACTCTTCATTTTTGTTTAATTCATTTATTTTTTTCAACAATACATCCATTTAATTTATACACTTTTGAATATTTTAATATATTCTTTTCTATATCATTATTAATAGATACTTTTTTAAATGTTTTTATATTTTCTTCAAAATAATCCTCATTATCAGATTCAATTTCATTATTTTTCATTTCATTAATTATTAATTCCCTTTCAAAATCTAAAGATATTGATTTAGATGTCATTAATTTTTTTATTTCATTTAATATTTCATAATCTAACTTTGAAATATTAATAAATATTCCATTATTATTTTGACTATAATTTATATTATTTACCTTTATTAAATTAATTATATCAGCATGATTATGTTCATAATTATTAATATTTTCATAAATATATTTTTTTAAATTATTCATTTATTATATATTATACTTATTCTTTTTAATATAAACTTACACATCTATTTTACCTATGACCTGTATTTGATTATTATTATATTTAACTCTAACTGCTTCTACTAAAATATTTATATTATCTCCTTTACTATAATTATCAATTGATAGATCTTGATTTTGTAGAATTGGTAATGGTATAATAATTAATAGAGGACTATCGTTTATAGTATTATATTTTATACCATCTTTAATAAATGCTAAAATACCCATTTTACTTATTTCTTCTATAATACAATTATATTTTTCATTTTTAGATGGCGTAATAATATCTGCAGAATACTTTACTGAATAAGATATAGAACTTTTATTACTTATTGCCGAAATTTGACCGACCGATCTATTTAATAATCTAATTGTATCTTTAAAAATATATCCATTTTCATTACATGTATTACCATATTTGTTTTGTATTTCAGAAGTAAGTATCCCATCTATATTATAATTAATTTTAGAAATCGGTAAATCTATCTTTATTGTAAATATTTCTCTGTGTGAATATTTCTCCATATTATGTATTATAATTTATTATTATATTTTAAATAATATTCAAATTTATAAATATTTTAACCACATTTGATTTAAATAATAAAATGAATTTACATTTTTATGAATATTCCTAACTCTTAATATCATTTCTAAAATTAATAGAATATTATCTTTTTTAGAATTATCTATAGGCTTCAATATATATTCATTTCTAAATGATTCTTTTAATTTATCATAATATTCTTTTAATATTGTATATTTCTCAAACTTCTCTTGAATCTGAGGAAAATACCAACCTGGAACTTCCTCATTTGCTATTTTACCCGGACCTGGATCTGGAAAATTAGCATTAGATTTACCATCCAAATCACACTTAAACAAATATTTATTTTTTCTATTATTAAATACTATATATCCAAAACCACTATCTGTTTTATACCTTCTTTTATAATATTCTTTTTTCTTTAAAAATTGTAACATTATTTTTCTTTTATCTACTTCATTTACTACCTTACCAGATATTATTCTATCATTATCTATAAATACATCATTTGCATATTTAAAAAATAATGGTATACCATTCTTTTTTATTGTATCATATTTATAAATAAAAAAACCTATTGGATTTTTAAAATCATGAGAATAATTACCATTAAAAGATATATAATTTTCTTTTAAACAATCTATTAATAATGTAAATATATCTGCAATTGAATAATCTTTTAAAAAATTACACTTTATTTTTATATTTTTAATTATAGATTTATCATAATTATATACTAATATTGTACTTAATAATAAATGTAAATCATACATTTGTAAACGATCCAGTTTATATTGAATAAATAATTTTAAGATATCTGTATTTGTTATTTGTTTTATTACTTTAATAATACGATTTTTTGAAGATAAATTATAAAATAAAGTATCATCCAAAAAATTATTTAAATCATCAAATGAATAACTTTCCGGAAATATTTGATTTATTTCTTCATATTTAGGAAGTATTAATTCATTTTCTATCCATCTTATTTTATTCTTTCTATAATAAAGAGAAACTGAACTATCATTTAAATAAGATGGCTGAAACAAGTAATACCCTTTATTTAATATTAAATATCCTGTAATACCATACCTTGAAAATAATATCTTTTCTGAACACATTTTAATTAAACTATATTCTAATATATTAGCATCTATTTCATTAAAATTAGATAATTTTTCTTTTAATAATTCTAATGTATAAACTAATTCATATTGATATAATTTTACTATTCTCTTTATCATAAAGGCTATTTCTGAAGAAAATAAAGATAATTTATATGTATCAGTTATTTCACTTCTATCTTCAGGATAAAATAAATCATCTTTTAAATATGCACATTCTTTATGAAAAGAACATACTCTCGAATATTCATCATCCTTTTTTAAATATCTTAAACCTATTTTATTATGATTCTTTTTATCATCATTAATATTATACCATTCTTCTTTCCAATATCGTTTATCACTCGGTAATACTCTCGTTTTTTCTTCCTTAATTATAATGTTATTATTATAAAATAAAAATCTATCTATTGCCTGTTGTTTTAATAATATTTCAATTTCTCCTATTTGATATGCCTTTTTTTCAGAATAACGATATAAATATGTCTCTATACTTTCATAATCTTCAATTATACTTGTGTGGAAATAAATAGTAACATTCCTACGACATTCATCCAAGTCTTTATGAGAGCAAAATCTTATCGCTCTACCAATAACCTGCTCTAACTTATTTAAATGATGCCATGGTTCTAATATATGTACAGATCTTATATGTTTAAAATCTAAACCCTCGCTCGCAGCAGTTGTCCCTATTATAACTTTGACAGTTTTACCTAATTCATTATTTTTATCATTTATTACTTTTAGTTCATTTTCAATATCAAGATTTAATGCATCATTTGATCCCGTTATTACAGCATATTTAGCACCTATAAACTCTTCAGTTTTAAAACGTTCATCATTTTTTCTATATCCATCATAAGATATTAAATCACATTTAGTATTTTTATCTTTATCATTATATTCAGGATATTTTAATATTTCTTTAGAATTATATTTACGATATCCATTATATTCAAGTGCTAATAATAATGGTATTACTCCTGATGATATATAATTTGTATAAATAAATACCACACCATCTGTATTATTTATTATATCAATTATTGTATTTATTTTACTTGAATATTTTTCTAAACCTTTATTACATTCTAAGAAATCTATATTTTCATTTTTAGGAATATATTCTATTTCTTTTGATTTTTTCTTTATTTTAAAACAACTATCTATTCCGTCTTCTCCATAATTAAATTTACCATCATCACTTGGAAATATCATATTTGTTATTTGTAACAGTTTAGATTGATCTGTTATTTGTATTGATTCATTTTCTGTATTTAATTCACATAATGATAATACTTCATTATAAAAACTCTTCTGATATGATTTTAATTCAGAGCCATACAATTCTAAAAATCTTAATTTTTCACTATTTTTCATAAATATATCTTTTAAAGGATATTTATCTTTATTTACAATTCTATCTTTTTCAAATAAAGATGGCATTATTCTTAATGGAAATGTATTTGGATTTTCACCTCTTATATATGATACATAACCTCTTAATTTATTTTTTAATAGTTCTTTACCTTTATTTACATCATTTTCTACTATTAAATCACCATTCTTTGTAAATATATCAGACTCTTTTAATAATGGTCTATTATCATTTAACAACAGCAAGTTTAAGATTAATATTATTTCCGATGAATAATTATACATTGGATTTGCTGTAAGTAAAATTAATTTAAGATTTTTACTATATTTAATAACTTTCTGAATATATTCTATTTTATCTAAATCTTCTTCTTTATCATCAATTGATTCATTCTCTCGAATATTATGAACTTCATCAATTATCATAACTCTATTTGAATATTTTTCTTCTATCATCTTTTTTTCATATTCTATTTTTTTTATCCCAGTTAAGTTTGTTTTTATTAATTTTTTCACTTTATTAGCAAAACTTAAATAACCATGTAATTCATAATATTTCTTTATTGTTTTATTACGTGTTTTATCATTAAAATTACTTTCTTTTATATATGTATCTCCTGTACAACTATTATAATTATTCTTAGGATTCCATATGGTATTTTTCCATCCATTCTGAATATTTTTAGATGCTAATATTATATTTTTATTATTACCATAAATATCTTTAAAGTTTTCAGCAATACTTACACCAGAACATGTCTTCCCCGTACCTACACCATGAAATAATAATATTCCATTATAGCAAGTGTTTTTTGAAATAAAAGATTTTAAAAACAATTGATGAGGTGATAATTCAAATGTTCTTTTTTCACAAGAAGTTTCATTTACATCATTTTTATCTATTTTATATTTTTTAAACTCTTTCTTATCTGTAATTTCATATGTAAAGTTTGCCTCTTTATAATCCGGATAATAATTATATTCTTTTTTATATTTTTTAATATCATTTATTTCTTTGATACCTAATTCTTTATTCTCAAATACATTCTTTAATGATTCCAATATTAATTCTTTTTCTGTATAATCTAAAGGATTTCTATAATCTTTAATATGATAATCTGTTGTTAATTCTTTAATATTTTTAGGATAACTATAACTATTAATTTTATCATAAAAAACTGTTAAATCATTAAAACTTTTTTTAGAAAATATTTTCGTTAAATCATCAGTTATTTTATTTATTAATGGAACCCATATTTTATCTGGAATTATTTCTTTTATCATATAATAGTTTTTATATTAAATTTGAAAATAATTTAGAAAGAAAAATATATTCAATATTATAATGGAAGAATCCAACGTTTATATTTCAAATTATGATAATGCTATCATTCAACAAAATTATGAAAAAAATAAAAAACATTTTAAAAGCAGAAATAAACTAACAAAATATGAATTAACTCGAATACTTTCAGAAAGGACTCAACAAATTCAAGATGGTTCTAAAATATTAATACAAAATCCAGATATCTATCCAAATATATATTCTATTGCATATGAAGAACTTAGACAAAAAAAATTACCCTTCTTTATTGAAAGAAATATTGGAAATCAAAAAGAAATATGGAAATTAGATGATTTACTATAATATTTTATATATTATAATATAAATGCCAACTATTAATATTGAAGTGTTAGATTGTGTTATAGCAGGGGGATTACTCATACTTTTACTTTCTTTTTTGTTAAAACTTGTCAATACTCAAAAACAAAATGAGTTTGAAGGTCTTCAAGAATTAAAGCCTAAATCTAAAGAAGTTAAAAATGATAAACATATATCAGGAAACTCTGATATGCCTGTTAATAAATCACAGTTTCCTAAAAAGAAACAGATGGAACCACCACCCAGTTTAAAAAATGATATTTCTAAAATATCAACAGAATCAAAACCAAATAATATAGATCAAAATATACCTAAACAAAGTATTATTTCATCATCTTTGAAACAACAACCAGCTCCATTAAATATCTATTTGGCAGAAAATAAATAAATATACAGATTAAACATAGAAATACTTATTTTAATTATTTTTTTTTATTGTAATAATTATAATGGCAGAACAAAATCAATTAGCATATTGTGTTGGTGCGGCTTTTTTAGCAGCAATTATTGTATACTTCATTTTCTCAAAAACAAATTGTAATATATCTCTTCTTGAAGGAAAGGCGAACGCACCTGAGCAGCAGGAAACCTGTGAACAGTTGCTGAGTAAGTGGGGTGAGTGTCCGAGCCCTAGAGTACCTAGGACTTCGGAGCAGGCGAAGTCAAAGACAATCCCTAAAACGGCACATAATAAAACAGGGTGGATGAATAATAATTGTTGTAAGGATCCTCAAAAGTGTCTCACCTTTAATTGCCCAGGTAACAAAATTAGAAAAAATGCTGAAAGAGTAATAGAAAATTTGAAGTACTCGCAAAAAGTAAATACATGTTGTAGGAACCCTCGAACGTGTGCAACCTTTAATAATTGCCCAACTGATACAATTAAACATAATCCTGACACAGTAATAGAAAATATGGGGGGGGAGGAGCGAAAAAATGCATGTTGTAGACCAATGAAATGTAACGATATACAAGTTGATGGCAATCCAAAGCCATGTCCAGGAGATACAACAAAAAAATCTGGAAATCCAAACCTTACGGACGGCGAATCAAACTTTCAACTGGATTGTTGTGATAGCCCAACCCCAATTCAAGGAATTAAACTTGATAAAAATAGCAATCTAAAGTTTGATCTTGAGAACCTACCATCAGATAGTACCGGCCACTGTGGGGAAATATGGGATTCTCTCAGTAATATTAATCAATTTAAAACTACTGGTGTAAAACCCAATAGTCAGTTTTTCAGTACCGCCATAAATACTCATAGATGTGCTCCAGGTAGTCCTTCAAATCCTAATTGGAAAAATTACTTAAGAAGTGCTGGTGTGGAAGATGCTGTAGCAGCGGTAAGGAGTATGGAATATGATGATGTATCTTATGAGAGCAGTGGTTTTGAGAAGGCTTCTGTTGATCTTCTTAAAAATCCAAATTCGCAAGAAGGATTTGCTAATCTTAAAGATGCTTTTATGCCATTATACCCAAATAATTTAACCACTTCTGGTTCTGGTATGGGTTCTAATCAAGATCAGGATTCTGGTATGGATTCTGGTATGGATCAAGGTATGGATTCTGGTATGGATCAAGGTATGGATTCTGGCATGGATTCTGGTATGGATCAAGGTATGGATTCTGGTATGGATTCTGGTATGGATTCTGGTATGGATTCTGGTATGGGTCAAGGTATGGGTTCAGGTTCGAAAAATATACAAGTAGATATTTATGGTGCGTCGTGGTGTGGATGGACTCAAAAGTATATGGATGATTTTAAACAAGTCATAAACGAATATCATGGTAAAAATATAAATGGTTGCGATATATCAGTCAATTATATTGATGGAGACAAAGAACCTGAAAAGGCTAAAGAAGATGAAGTTCAAGGTTATCCTACCATCATTTTAAAGGAAGATGGTGAAGAAGTTTCAAGAGAGCTTCCAAGGGAGGCTGATAAATTGGGTCAAGAAATTGAAAATGCTGCTAATTAAGAATATTTTTTTTCCACAATATACTTTTGTTTTCCAGCATTATTTTCATAATCATCTGCTTCATTTCCCTCATTATTCATATTTTCTTCAGCAAATCTCCAATATTCTGGACTTCCAATATGGAAATCTGGACGAGCATCTGCTTTATACCAAAATACTTGATCTGTTAAGCGATTACTTTTAGCATTATTGTTTATAACAAGACATTCATAATTTTCTGTACATTGATCCATTATTTGTGAGAACATTTGAAAGTTTGGAAACATTCCAGCATAATGATCATATAATTTTTTTCTATTTGAAACATAATTTTCCCTTAAAATAAATACATAATCTATATTTGTTCTTAAATTAGGAGGAATACCTAAAGCGTATTGCATCGTAATCATAAATAATATTTTAAAATGACGGCCATTCATAAATAAACTTCTAACATTTTTATCTTTAACCCATGTATTATCATAAAGGCAATCATCTAAAATTAAAAATGCCCTTGGATCCATATCCATATTTTCTTTTTTTTTTTCAATCATTAATTTTTGTCTTTTCATAATATTTGCTATAATTGTAGGACTATATTCTTCATGAATAAATAGTTTAGGAACTATCTTCTGATAAAACTCATTAGCCATTTCTGTTCCAGAAATCACTTGTCCAACTGGTATATTCTGATGATGATAAAGAATATCTTTACATAAAAAAGATTTACCAGTTTCTCTTTTTCCAATTAAAACTACAACTTTATCGTCTTTTATTTCATTGATATCAAACTTTCTTAATTGAACTTCCATTATATACTATAGTTTTAAAATATTATTTGTAAATTACGCGATTAAATATTATTTTTTTTAAATATTTAATAATATGGAGTTTAAATTAGATCAAAAACAATTTGAACATATTCTTAATATTTTAATTTTATATAAACAAATGAATCCTAAAAAAGATGTATATTTAAATGAAATATCAATTAAAGAAGCACTTCATTTTATGGATAATATGAAATCAAAAATGATTAATTCCGTTTAGTTTTTAATATTTATTACTACCTTAAAATATATGAATAATAAAATAAAATATCATAAATGGAGTAAAAAAGAAAATAAAAAATTATTTAATTCTTTTAAAGAAAAAATAGATATATCTTCCTATAATTTTCAATATTATTATCCGATTATGTCTTTATATTTTCATATTCATAATAGTAAAAATGCACATAAAACAATAGATTTTGAACGAAGATTCTATATTCAAGAAATTATCAATAAAAAAACTGATGATGATTATAATTCAAATTGTATCCTTGATATTAAATTATTTGATTCTCATAAAAATCAAAAATATAACTGTGAAGCATTCTGTAAATCTATATCAATCTTAGATCTTCAACATGTTATTAATAATAATTATAATTTATTAACTAATCATACTAATTCGTTATCTTCTCCTTATAATTTCAATACTTTTTCAAAAATTAATGACATGAATAATAGCGCCTACATTGATCTATTTTGCAGTTTCTTTTTTAGTTCTATTACTGAAAATAATATTTTGCCAAATTTTCCAATATTTTATGGATCTTTAAATTGCATTGGTAAAATAAAATATGATATTACAGAAGATTATTCTTACATAAAAGATGATTATAATTTTAATAAAAAAATTAGAAATAAATATACATTAATTAAATATGTAGATAGTGATGATGAAAGTGAATCTAATTATTCTGAAACTAATAATGATTATATTATGAATATAAATAAAACACCATTAGTATATATATTTTCAGAAAAACTTATCGAAACATTAGAAGAATTAATTATTAATGAAGGATTTGAATCTAAATATCTTATTTCTTGTTTATTTCAAGTCTCTTATGCTTTGCTATATCTTCAAAATAATTATTCATTTACACATAATGATTTACATATTAATAATATCATGTATACTAAAACTAAACGAGCACACATTTATTACAAAATTAATAACCAATATTTTAAAGTTCCAACGTATGGTATGATCTTTAAAATAATAGATTTTGGAAGATCCATTTTAACTGTAAATAATAAATTATTTTATAATGATTGTTTTTCACAATATGGAGAAGCATATGGACAATATTATTACCCAAACCAAGTATCATTTTATAAAAAAGAAAAGCTACCAAATATTATAAAACCTAATTATAGTTTCGATTTATGTAGATTATCAATCACAATTTTAGAAGTTATTGAAAGATATAATATATTCATTACTAATGAACTTGAAAAATTATTATATCATATGGTAACAGATTCTAAGGGTAATAATTATATGGAACATAATGATACATTTGATCTTTACATTAATATTGCTAAATATTCTAAAAACGCAAATCCATCTGAAATACTACAAAATAATATATTTAATCAATATAAAATTAAAAAAAAAACATATATCTTCAAGATATAATGTATATAAAATGAATTAAAATGGAGGTTTTATATTATTTATTTTATTTCCTAAATTATTGACATCAGATGTTAATACTATATTCTGTTTACTTGCATATAAATATGTTAAAAATATAAATGATATAAATGTTATTCCAATACATATACAACCTAATTTTATGTTATATTTATCCTCCGATTCATTGTTTAAGTTATTATTATAATTATAAATTATAGCACCTAAAATACCCACACATAAACTTACTATTAAAATATTCATTTAACATAAAATAGAAAATAATATTATCATCTTGACATATCATATTCATTTGCATCATTAAATAATACATATTTATTATTTTCATTAGTATTTACTTTTATTCCTTTATCTTCTACTATTTGTTTCATATCTTGAAAGAAATTATCTAATGTTTCAGTATCATCTATATCATCCCCCCCTTTATCCACACTAATTATTTTCATATCTTTATCAACTTCTTGAACAATTGGTTTATCTTCAGTAATTGGTTTTAATTCTGAATTATTTTCTTTCACAACCTTTACTTCTACATTTGATTCTTTATCTGGAGAAAATAATCCAGAATATAGTTTATTAAAAGAAAATCCATTTTCATCTTTTGAATCTGTTTCTATCTTTTTTATATTTATTTCAGGTTCAGGTTCTGGTTCAGGTTCAGGTTCCGGTTCTGGTTTTGCCTCATATTTTTTCATTAGAAAATTATCTTCATTATTATTTAGAATCACCGGTTTAGAGTTTGAATTAAAAGAAAGATTTGAATCATTATTTATATCTTTTGGAAATATTTCATTGTCTTCATTTTTTACATTATTAAATCCATCATTTACATCTTCTGACATAGATGTTACATGATTTAGTTTTCCTGAAGATATTTCTGTATTTTCTGTATTCATAATATTTAGCATTTTTGAATAATCTGCCTTTTCTTCAGAATCTTTCTTAAAAATATCAACATTTTCATATGCCTCTTCTTTCACTGGAACTGTAATATCAGCTACTTCTATATCTTGGCATTGTTTATTTATTGTATCTTCATCAGGATCATCATTTAAATCAAAAAATACATTCCCATTTTTATCCGGCTTCACAATATTCCCTTCATCTATTTTTTCAGGATTATCTTTATCAAATATTTGTATTATTTGACTAATATTTTTACCATCTTCTTCTTCTTTAAGATCTTCTTCTTTAAGATTTTCTTCTTTAAGATCTTCTTCTATAAGATCTTCTTCTTTAAGATCTTCTTCTTTAAGATCTTCTTCTTTAAGATCTTCTTCTTTAAGATCTTCTTTAAGATCTT
>MDTD01140678.1_pt1 | contig 19788 bp, 21 predicted proteins | sample 811221 | NCBI WGS metagenome assembly MDTD01 (sample SAMN05326646, study PRJNA326480) | marine metagenome | isolation source: seawater | place: Pacific Ocean: South West | collected 2011 | reverse complement strand
TCTTTAAATTTATATGTTTGATTTAGAGCTGAATTTACAGATTTGTTTAAGTATTTTGCATTATTATAATTTACAATTATTATACTAGCTAATGGTTTACTTTTTTGTATTTTCATAAATATACTCAAAAGTTTTTCTAAAATTCATTTTCAATTTATATTTTCTATAGAAATTATTTTTTATTAAAAATTTATTAATATCAGAATATTTATATCCTTTATTTATCATTAAATCGTAATGATGTTCAAAATATATATACTTTATTTTTTTAAAATCATTTTCATTCAAACCTTTTAAGATATAATATTCATAACCTTCTGTATCAATTTTGAGTATATCAATTTGATTAATTTTATTTTCAAGAATTAATTTAGATAAATTGGTTAATTTTACTTCCTGTATTTTTTTTATATAATTTTTTTTTTTTGAGAAAAATGAAAGTATTTTATTTTTTTTTTTAAAATACTTAGATTTTTCGTTCAATGAGTGGAATGTAGACGAAGAACTATCTTTCATTATGTTTAATTTCTTTAATTCATCCTTTTGACCAATGCCCATATTATAAATAAATACTTTTTTTTCAGAGTAATTTTTATTTTTTAAATAATTAAAAAGCTCAAAATTCGGTTCAAAAGCATAAATTTTATTAATATCAAAATTATTAAGAAATAAATCGATCGTTTCACCTTTATGTGCCCCTATGTCAAAGATATTAATTTTAGAGCTTGATAAATTAAATTTAAAATAATTAACAATTTTTTTTTTATTAAAATAATCAATTAAATTAATGAGAAAATTTAAAATATTTAGAAAAAAATTATTTATCATTTCTATATACCATTTTCATCCAAAGAAAATTTTTTACACTAATATTTCTATTATATGAACAGGGGGTTTTGGAAGCCCAACACATCTTATTATTAATAGGAGAAAAAATTTTATAATTATTTATGTCTATTATCTTTTCAGATTTAACTTTATTAATAAAAAAGAATGGACTTTCTATTAGATTATATTTATAAAAAGTTATCTCTTTTTCTAGTCTATAGATATTTCTAAGATTATATGTAAATAATGTAAATATTATCAATGATATTGTTATTACGTAGGAAATTTTTTTTTGCAAAATATAATTTTGCATTTGAAATGCAGTAAATATAAATATTGGAATTGCAAACAATACATAACCTCCATACCTCATTGATGGATGATTTAAAAACCACTCTATTAAAAAAAATAATGGAATTAGGTAAATTATAATATCCTTTTTTTTAAAATCTATTTTAGTTTTTTTTTTTAAAAATATTCTAAATAAAATAAAAACAACAAGAGCTATAAACAATATACCAATTAAAGTATCTGATACCTTATTGAAAAAATGTCTCTCTACCCAATTATTAAACCAATTAAAATTTTTAACATATTCGTCGGGTTTCATTTTAGATTTATATTCTGGACCTCCTCCAGCTTTTGACCACCATTCATAGTGAATAGACATTTTTTTAACTTCAGTTTTAGGTATTGACCATTGTTGTTTAAAAATGCATGTTTTTTCAGCTGGGTATAATAAACATCCTGTGTTCAAATAATTTGTAATAATATTTAAAGATAAACTTGAAGATAAAATTAAAATTATTAATAAATTCTTATTGCTAAAAAAAGAAATCAATAATTTTTTCCTAAAAAAAATTATTGGTACTAAAATTAAATACAAATAATAAATCACCTTCATACTTGAAGCTAAAAATATTAAAATTAGTAATAACTTAGATTTTGTGAAAATATTATTATTATTCTTTTCGAAAAAAATTATATCGAAAAAAAGTATGAAAATTAAGATTAATAAAATTTGTGCAGATCTATCTGTTCCGTGCTCAGCTATTCTATAAAATGCAATATTAATAAATATAAATGATAATAAGGAAAGAAAAAATATTAAATCTAATTTATTTGGTTTTAAAAATTTAAAAATTTTATCTAAAATTATATAATTAAAAAAAAGGAGAATAAAAAATGGTCCACTATGAAATAAATAAAAATCTATATATGGCATATATAAAATGGAATGAAAATAAAACAAACTTGAAAATGTTCTGAATCCATGGCTAAAATTTCCAGTGCCAATTAAAAAACCATTTTCAGATAAATTTAAAGCATATGTTAAATGATAATAAGCAAAATCATCATGGTTTTTATAAACATATAAACCAATTAAAAGAAGAAATGACAAAATCCAAAAATATTTTATTTCTACAAGATTTTTTCTAAAATTTATAAAATATAAAAAACTTACTAATCCAACCAAATGAAAAGTTATATTATGATTATATCCGTGCGCTATAAAAAAGGATGAAATTGTAGATAATAGACTGATAAAAAAGAAACCTATTATTCCTATATAGCCTAAATTAATATTAAGTAACTTTTTGTCGACAATTCTCCCAAATAAGAATCCATACCCAATAATTGAGTGAATGAATAATAACGTATATAGAAGAAATATAATGTGATTATTCATATTTAAAATTTATATTGTAATTTAAAACCAACCTTTGGCAAATTAATTAATAAGTATGAATAATAAATTATTTGTTTTTCAAAGCAATTTTAGTTAATAACTTCTAAAATTTATGAAAGATCTAACATTAATTATACCAGCAAAAAAAGAAAAGGAGTCTCTTCCTAAAGTTCTCGATGAATTAAAACAATATAATTTAAAAATAATGATTATTTTAGAAAAAAGTGATTTAGAAACTATTAATTCTATATCAAATTATAATTGCAAAATAATATATCAGAAAAATAATGGTTATGGTGATGCTTTGATACATGGAATTAATAACGTAGACACAAAATATTTTTGTATATTTAACGCAGATGGATCTTTTGATCCAAAAGAACTACAACAAATGTACGATCAGGTTGATAATCATAATTATGATATAATATTTGGGAGTAGATACGAAAAAAATGCAGGTAGTGAGGATGATACGATGGTAACATTAATCGGGAACTATATTTTCACAAAATTAGGAAGAATTTTTTTTAATTTAAATATAACAGATATACTTTATACTTATGTTTTAGGTTTAACAAAAAATGTAAAAAAAATAAATTTAGAAAGAAAAGATTTTTCTTTTTGCGTAGAGCTTCCAATAAAAGCAAAAATTAATCATCTTAAAATTGGATCTATCAACTCAATGGAAAGAAAAAGAATTGCAGGCAGAAAAAAAGTGAATGCTATAAGAGATGGTTTTTTAATATTAAAATATATGATTTTAATATTTATTACAAAAAAAAATTATAAAATTAATTAAGTTTATTTTTTGGTTTCGATTTAAATTTTTATCTTTATAGAAAATAAAATTTACAAAGATTTAAGGTTTTTAAACTTAAAATTAAATAGAAATATATATGCACAGATGTAGGTTAGTACTGCCAAAATAATTGAGAACAACTGAAGTTTTGTAGAATATATATCTGATAGAGCTATTAAGAAAATTAAAGAATTAAATAACAAGATAATAATCGTTGATAAATTATTATTATATATATTTTTTAAATTATATTTTTTCTTTATAAAATTGAATAGAAGCTGATGTAAATGATTTGAATCTGGATAAATTGGTGATCTATTAAACCTAAACTTTCTGATTATTGAAAATAAATTCTCAAAACATGGATACCATAATAATGATATAATAAAATAAGGTGAAATATTATTAAAGTTTTGATGAAAATTAATTAACATAAAGCCAAAAAAAACGCTAATTACATAACAGCCGTTATCTCCTAAATAAAGTTTATTAAAAATATTAAACATAAACAAAGTTAGGAAAAGCGAAAAGTATATAAATAAAAAATAATCTGAAACTTGATAAAACTCAAAAAAACCAATTTTAAACAATACACTGGACACCAAACCGAAATAACCTATTAAAAGTCCATTCAGTCCATCTATAAAATTCGATCCATTCACTAAAATTAAAATACAAAAATTTACAAAAATAAAATTAATTATTTGGTTATTTAAGAATATATCAAGATATTCATTTCTTGTTTCAAGTATCTCTAAATTTGTAAGATAAACAAATAATATAATAATAAAAGATTGAAGAAGGAATCTAAATTTTGGAGAATTAATTACTTTTAAGTCTGAAAATATACCTAATACAAACATTACAATCATACTAAATAAAATTGTATAAATTTTAATTTTTAAAAACAAAAAAAGAAAAGTAAGAATAAGAAATATTCCACCAATCAATGGAATACTATCTTTCTCAACATACTCTTGATGTTTATCCCCGGAATGACTTAAAAGTATGTTATATTTTTTAAAAATAACATTTAAAAAAATTATACCTAAAATCAAAGTTGTTAAATAGATAAAACTAATCATTTTTTTTTAAAAAATTTAAACTTAAGCAAATAAGTAAGTATAAAGAAATAAAATAATTAAATCCCATATAATAGTTATAAACTTTAAAACCATCTTTTAGTTTTTGTAGTACTGAAGAAGAGAGAGAATTATTTGTTTTTCTCCATTTAGCAAGATTTTCACTTAAAGCCTTTATCTGATAATTTTTTTTTAAAATATATAACCATAAGACAAAATCTTCTTTTGTTTTTATTGATGGAAACCTTAAATCATGAGTAATAATTTTTTTATCAATTACTACAGTTGATAAACCAATATCACAAGATTTAAGTAATGATTTAAAGCTATTAAAATCTTTTGCTGCTCTTTTACCAAGTGTAATATTTTCTGAGTCAATTATTTCGTATGATGTATGAGAAATAAAACAATTGTTTTGACCCATAAATTTTATTTGCTTTTCTAATTTGGTTTTATACCAAAGGTCATCAGAGTCTAGAAATGCGATGAACTTGCCTTTGCTAATTTCAATGCCCTTATTTCTACTTAATCCTGCACCCAAATTTTTTTCGTTCTCTATAATCTTTACTCTATCATCACTATCAACAAATTTTTTTAAGTAACTTAACTCTTTTTTATCACTGTCGTCGTAAACAATTAATAATTCAAAATTTTTGTAAGATTGGTTTAAAACAGATTCAACAGATTGATCTATAAAATTTTTTTTTTTGTAATAGGGCATTATTATTGAAATTAATTCCATATAAAAAAAATTATATAAATTTTGATATGTCTTTAAAATGATTTAATTTGATTATATTTTTATTTTTGTAAATAATATTGTCGTAACCCCAAGTAGCATGTACATATTTTATTTTTGCAGATTTGCTCGCTTTATAGTCATAAAGACTGTCTCCAACATATAAAGATTCCTTTTTTTTTATATTTAGTTTTTTTAAAATTTTTTTTAATCCTTCAGGATTAGGCTTACCTTTGGATACATCATCAGCCGTTATTATGCAGTCAAATAACTTATTTTTCTTAATAATTTTAAAAGTCCTTTTTTTACTTTTTGAAGTAAATATCGCTAAATAACACTTTTTTTTCAGTGAAATTAATTCATTTAGGTCTACTTTTTTGATTTTGATATTTTTTATTTTTTTTGTTGAAAACATTTCATAATTTTTTTTTATTAATTTAACATTTTTTTTTATTTTCATTTTTTTCATAATATCTTTAAAAGGTAATCCTAGATACTTTTTGTATACTTCAAAGTTCAAACTAATGTTTAATTGTTTAGATGTTTGACTTAGTGCAAATTTCATATTATCTAATGAGTTTATTAATACACCGTCTAAATCAAAAATAATTAATTTTTTTTTCATTTTATTTAGTAGTTATGTATTTTGCTTATTAAACTTTTTTTTATATATAAAACCTCAGCAAAGAAATTTATTCCCTCAAATAAATTATGGTTATAATTTTTAATTCCTGAAAATCTAAAATTTTGAACTAAATATTTTTCAATGTCGCTAAAAGTTAAGAATTTATTGTAAGTATTATCAAAAATAATTTCCAGCTCAATAGCTGAAATTATATCTTTTTTTAATGTTTCTTTCGCACCAGTCAAAACTAAATCTTCATATCCCTGAGTATCAATTTTTAATATGTCAATATGTTCTATATTATTTCTTGAACAATAATTGTCTAATGTATCAACCTGTACCTCTTCTTTTCCTTCTAAGAAATTTTCAATATCTGTATTGTATTGTTCACTACGAATTTTTAGCCATTTATGTTTTTTATTGAATTCATTAAAAGATGAAATACCACTTCGTTTAGCTAGATTAATTTCTTTTAGATATTTTTCCTCTCCAAAAGCAAGGTTGTTTATAATTATATTTTTATCAATTGAATATTTTTTAATTAAGTTATCGTATTCTTTACGAATAGGCTCAAATGCATGTATTGTAGCGTCAGGGAAAATTTTTTTAAACCTTTCTATTGATTGCCCTTTATTTGCACCAACGTCAAATATAATAATTTTTTCGTTAAAAATTGACTTGTAAATATCATCGAAACTAAGTTTTGTATTATTTATTTTTTTAATTTCTAAACCAAATAAATTTAAAAACTTTTTAATTAATAATTTCAATTTTTTTTCTCCAAAACAAGTATTTTGTTATTACTCAATAAAGGAGTTAGGATATTTCTGTTTTTGATTTCAATAAAATCTAATTCAGAAAAAGATTGTTTAGTCATAATTAATTTTTAAATATCTTTTTTCGTCATTTATATTTTACAATCCAATATAATTACCAACTTCTTGTGAAAGATTATTGTTGAGGATTTTAATTTTATTACCATTAAAATTTTTTGTAATTAATTCTTTATTTATATCCTCTGATGAAATATTCTCATTATTACGTGTTATTTTCAAAACGTCTTTGATTGTATTTAAATTAGTCAATTGAAAGTAAATTACATACTTATCATCTATTGAATTAACTTTTAATTTATTTGTCAAAGTAGTCCTATGAGATAAAAGTGCACTAAAATATATAACATCACCAGCTTTTGAATATAATTGTGTGTCCATTAATTTATCTTGAAGAATATAATATAATGCTCTGATTTTATTTATTATTTGATTTTTATCTGAAAAGTTATCTAAAAACATGGGTTTAAGATAATCTATACCTCCGCCGACACCTCTAATGTTATCTTGTAGAGGAATACCAATCTTGCCGTAAATATTTTTCTTTTTTGATAGAATATCTGATTGATGAGCTTTTCCTGAATCTTTATGATATTTATCTTTATTAAAGGTTCTATTATTTTTTTGTATTACAAAATTTTTTATAAAAAATATTTCATCTTGAAGTTTTTCTTCTAAAAATTCTAATAGTTTTTTAGAAAACATATGATTTGCCAAAAAATCATTTTGTTCAAATTCTAAAATATCTATGTCAATATTACATAAATTTGAATTTTTTTTAAAAAAACTTCTTAATTCAGAAATTTCATTTAGATCAAATATATTTTTTTTAAAGATCGTCTTAAATTTCATTTATTCAATTATCTACTAATTTATTTTTTTTTAGTAATTTATATATATTTATAGTTTCCTTTAAGCTTAAGTTTATTTTTTTACTTATATCCTCTATTCTATTTTTTCCATCAGAATATTGAAGAAAATTCAGAATTTTTTTGCTAAAACTAAATTTATTAGACTTATAATTCACTATTGATAATGATGAGTACATTTTTCTCTTTGATAACATTGGCTCACAAAATATATTTGTTTGTGGAATTATAGAATTTTGCAAGTTACTTATTGCTCTTTGTGCAACCTTATATCCTCCCATGATTCCTTTTAAAGTAACTAAATTAAAATTATCAAATGAGCTATGATACTCTTTATATTCACCATACTTAGTCCTAAATATTGAAGTGATGCCTAAATCAATACCAGGTGAATTATATTGTCTTTCATCAGATCCTCTTTTTAAAAAAGAATAAATTTTGTATTTTAATTTTAATTTTTTATAAGCGTCTAAAAGACATTTGTCTGATGGTGAGTTATAATTTTTTGATAACAAACATGAGTGATTTCTTTCATCACCAATGCAAGTTAAATTATATCCCCCTATACACCATTTTTTAAGATAATTTAGGTTATTATATATGAATGCTATAGATCCTATTGTTTCAGGTATAAATATAAATCTTATTGTTTTATCGTTTTTTTTTTTTTTAAAAAAATTAATTAGGCTCATAGATACAATTGGTCCAGAAAGTTCATTATTCGCCATTGAAGGATGACATAGATATGTAGATATTAATATTTCTTTTTTTGATCTACCTTGTAAAACTAATTCGCCATATTTTAAACTTCCATTATTATTAAATTTAGTATCAATATTTATTATAAATTTACTTTTATTATTATATTTTTTATTTATTTTTTTATACTGGTTATAACTTATACAAAAACCCCAATATTTTTTATAATATGAGGTAATATATGGAATAGCGTCAGGTAAATCCTTTCTATAATGAAGATGTTCTAACAATTCTTTTTTTAAAATTACTTTTTTAACTCTTGTTGAGAAACTTACTAAGTGTAAATTATTCATCTTGAAGTCGACAATCTTAATTCCATTTTCATCTATAATTGAAGCATCTTTAACATTCCATTCTGGGGGAACATTCCAATCAAAAATTTTCTCTTTAGATTTTATTTTTTTAATTTTTAGCATTGGAAATTTTTTTTTAATAAGAATTAAACTTTTTTTTATCCCGTTGCCTGTAATACTTCTACAAATTGGGAAAAGTTGTTTTTTTGCAAAATTATAATTATTTTTTACAAATGTCATTTAATTAATATTATTTAATAATTTTAAATTTAAATTTTTAAACATAAATTTATTTAATTTATATTTATTTAATTTGTTTTCGTATGTTAGATAATAATAATTTTTGTGAGCTTTTTTCATTTTAAGAAAAATATCACTAGGATCTTTATTATCTATTTTTATATAATTTTTTCCACATATATCATGTACTCCACTAATATTAGGGCAAATACAAACTAAATCGTTATTTACTGCTTCAATTAATGAATTTGGAAGTCCTTCATACAAAGATGGAAAAATAAAATATTTTGCGTTCTTCAAATTTTTATCTATATTTTTTTGCCAATTAAAAATCTTTACATTTTTTTTTAAATTAAACTTTTCTACTAAATTAAGTAATCTTGGTTTATCAGGACCATCACCGCATAAATATAGCTTAAATCCTTTTTTTGGGTATTTTTTTACAAAATAGCTAAATGCTTTCAAAATAATAGTCTGATTTTTTTGTTTACAAAATCTTCCTAAATTTAAAAAAATATTTTTTTTTCTTTTAATATTGTATTTTTTTATTTTATTTAGATTCATATTATATTGGAGTAATATTTTTTTTTGATTAATTACAAATTTTTCTAAGTTAATTTTCATTAATTTTGAATTTACTAATATTTTATAGCATAAATTGTATGTTATAATTTTAGTCAATATTACTAAAAAACTAGAAATTTGGTTATCTGAATAAATTGTAGCTCCTATCGGATCTTCTGAAACTCTAATAATTAGTTTTAAACCTAAAATACTTGATACGATTGATGTAAAAAAACTACTTTGAAATGATATAACTCTTGTTGTTTTTTTATCATTTACTTTTCTTAGTTGGTATAATTTATAGGAAGATAATAAACTTGTAAAATATTTATAAAAAAATCTAAATTTAAAATTTTTTATAATATGAATTTTAATTTTATTATCTGATTTGATATCTTCTAAGATCTTATTATCTGAAATAATATTTATTTTTAAATTGTTTTTTTTAAGAGCTTTTATATAATTTAAAAAATTCTTTTTTACACCCCCTCTTTCATATGATGGGTAAATCAGAATTACGTTATTAATCATATTTAATTAAACCTAAAATTCTATTTAAATTTTTAAAATGGTTAAAATAAGTAAATTTTTTTGATTTTTTTAATATAATTAATTTTTTTTTTCTAATTATATCATCTTTTTCTTTATTTAATTTGTCAAACTTATGTAGAAAATCCTCTTGGTCATTTGACTTATATAAATAACCGCCTTCTCCGTTATCGAGGATTTCATTTGGACCATTTGGACAATCAGAGGAAATAATTGGTACTCTTGAAAAAGCTGCCTCAACTAGTACGAAACCTGGATCTTCCCATTGAGAGGATAATACAAAACATTTGGCTTTGCTTAAGTAACTAAAAACGTTTTTGCAAAACCCCATAAAAAAAACTCTATTTTGCAAATTTAATTTCAAAGTAATTTTTTTTAAATTATTCTCTAATTCTCCTATTCCTAGAATTATCAAATATAAATCAGGCTCTTTCTCTAAAATTTTATGGAAAACTTCAATTAAAAATTTTTGATTTTTTTGCTTTGTTAACCTGCCAATATTAATAATATATTTTTTATTATCAATTTCACTTGATATTTTTTGTTTTTTCATTTTTGAATATTTTGAAACATCAATAACTGGGTCGTATAAGACATGACAGGTGTTTAAATTAAATATTTTATTATTTATTAAATTTTTTTTTGTATCTTCTGTAGGGCAAAGAATAATTTCTAGTTTATTTTTACAAAGCTTCCACAATAATTTTCTAAATATATTTAATTTAGGATATCCTGAAATACGTAGAATAAATTTACACTTAAAATTGAAAAATAATATTAGCAGTAATGGTAAAGAAGAAATAAGATGAATAATAAAAACATCTTTAGAAGTTCTTTTTTTCAAAAATGAATATAATTTTAAAAAAGTAATAATAGAAATAAATATATAAGAAAATCTACTTTTTAAGTATGTGTATCTAGGTAAAAAATTATATATTGATTTTGACTTTATAAAATTTACTAATCCTATTTCTTTTCCATTAATTATTTCTATAAATTGATCCCATTCACCAACAGCATTAATAATATATGGACTTATTGTATTTTTAGAGTATCTCTTTATGCTTATTGCAGAGTTTAAAACAGCGTGAACCGTGGCAACTTGAGATATAAATGGACACCAATAATAAATATTCATAATTTCGTTAAATTTTACACTTACAATAAAATATGAGAAAACAAAGGCAAATCTATTTTTTTCTTCCAAATTTTGCAATTGGTGGAGCTGGAAATTCTATATTAAATATATGCAAAGTCATCAAAAGAGCAGATAGAACTATAAATGTAATATCGATAGGAAAAAACTATTATAGTAATAAATTTAGAGATATAGGGGTAAAGGTTTTAGAATTAAATAATAAAAGAACGATTTCAGCAATAATTGAAATTTATTTTTTTCTTAAAAAAATTTCTAAACAAAATGATATAATTTTTATATCTAATATCAATTACGCAAATACACTAAGCTCAATTTTTTTAAAAAATATAAAAAATCTTAAACTGGTTTTAATAGAGAGAACACCATTTCAAGAATTAGAAATCTATTCAAATATTCTTGAATTTATAAAAAAAAAGGCAATTTATTATTTAGCAAGAATATCTTATAAAAGAGCTGATTATGTCATTGGGAACTCAAAGAGTGTATCGAGTTATATTGAGTCGAAAATTAATATCAAAGTAAAAACAATATATCCTATTATAAAAATAAAATCATTTAGTAAAAGGAATTACAATAAAATCTTAAATATTTCATGGATAGGAAGAGACTCTAAAGAAAAAAATTTATTGGATTTTCTCAAATGTATTAATCTTTTAGGAAAAGAGAATTTAAATGTTAACATTGTTACCGACATAAATATTAAAAAAAAAATTAAAGAAATTGTCTCAGAGGATGTAATAAAAAAAATTAAATTATTTAAATTTACTAGCGATAAAAAATTTCTTAGTAAAATATATTTAAATACTGATATATATGTGAATACATCTATATACGAGGGATTTCCCAACACAATAGCCGAGGCTATAAATTATGAATGTCTTGTAATTGCAAGTAAAAGTTTTGGAGGTTGTAGAGAGTTAATAAAAAATAATAACTATGGATTTATTTATGAGAATGATTACCACAAACTTTATAAATGTATGAGATATGCTATAAAAAATTTTAATATTTGTAAAAAAAAAATTAAGATTGCAAAAAATGAATTAGTTAAAAAAGCTAAATATAACAATAACAAATATATTTACTTTTTTAATCAGATATAAAATGAAATCAAAAAAAATATTTTTTTCAATAATAACACCAGTCTTAAATAACCCAGATATTGAAAATGTTTTTAAGTGCCTCAATAATCAAACTTATAAAAATTTTGAACATATAGTAGTTGATGGTGGCTCAAAGAGGAAAACTTTAAATATATTAAAAAAAAATAAAAAAAAAATTTCAAAATTAATCATTGAAAAAGACGAAAGTTTATACGAGGCGATTAACAAAGGCATAAGAATAAGTAAGGGTAATGTTATAGGAATTTTAAACTCTGATGATGTATACTATTCTGGGACTCTTAAACTCGTGCGCAATTATTTTAAAAAAAAAAACATTGATTATATTTTTGGAAGTGTGCTTAAAGATAGGTTAATGCATGGTTATTGGCCAAAAAAAATTTGGTATAAATTTAATGTTTATCCTGCGCATTCATGTGGTTTTTTTGTTAAAAAAAGTGCACATAAAAAATTAGGACTTTATGATACTAACTTTAAGTATTCTTCAGATAGAGACTTTATATATAGATTGCTTAAAAGTAACTTTAAAGGAATTAGCTCAAGAAAATATGAAATTTTTGGAAAGTTCAATCCAAACGGAATCTCCAGTAAATTAAGTTATATAGAAGATTTGAATGAGAGTTTTAGGGTGAGACTTAAAAACCAAAATTTTTTATTAGTCTTATTCGTATTTTTTCTTACAATTACAAATAAAATAATCAATCTAATATTTAAAAGATAACTATGAAAATAGCATATTTACCTGGTGCATTTTTTCCAGATCCTGGGGGAGCTCAGGTACAGGCACATAATCTTGCTAATGTTATGAATGACAAAAAATATAAAGCAGATGTCATATTATTAAATAAAACAAATATTAAAAATACAAGATATAAAATAAATTATTTAAATAAGCTCATTGTAAACTTTGTATATTTTTTTGATTATTATTTAAGAATAAATTTAAGTTTTATATTAGTCTTTTATTTAAAAAAAATTTTGAATAAAGAGAAATACGACGTTTGGCATTTTATATTTATAAATTACAAAAGTTTATTAATAATTAAAGCACTATATAAACTGACTCAAAATATAATTGTAACTTTCCAAGGAGCAGATATTCAAATAGATAAAAAAATTAATTATGGTAATAGAAATGATATAAAATATGAAAAATTGTTAAGAAGTACTTTACCTAAAGTTAAAATTTTTACCGCAATTTCAAATAATATTTTTGTTGATCTAGTTAATATAGGTGTAAAGAAAAATAAAATTGTTCTATTACCTAACGGTATACCTCTAAAAAAATTTATTAGTATTAAAAAAAAGTTTAAAAATAAAAAGCAAAAAAAATTAAATTTAATAACAGTTGCAAGATATGCTGAAAAGAAAAAAGGGTTTGATTTGGTGCCTAAAATTGTTGAGGAACTGAACTATTTAAAATTAAATTTTGATTGGACTATAATAGGAAAAGATACAAAAAAGCTTTTGTTGAACAAAACTATAAATATAAACAAAAATAAATTTAAAATCTTTGAAAATTTATTTATTCAAAATGAATCTTTTTTTCCTGCAAAAAAGCTAATCCTAAATTATTTAAAATCTGACATTTATATAAATTTATCAAGAATAGAGTCTTTTGGAATAACATTTGTTGAAGCCTTATCAGCAAACCTACCAGTTCTAACCTTTAACACTAAAGGTGCAAATGAAATTATAATAGATAAATATAATGGCTATATTATAAACGGTAACAATATTAAAATTTTTTGTAGAAAGCTTTTGAGTTTTAATAAAAACAAGAATTTATTTAAATCAAAACCTTATAATAGCTCTCTTAAATATGATTTAGAAAAACTAAAAAAAGAATATATTAAAATTTATCAAATTGACTTATAGTCTGAGTGGAAAATAGAAAATTTTTTATTTAAAGCTTTTAAATCATAGGCGATTGTAGAAGTTGAGGAGACTAAAACTTCATTAAAATAAATTCCATTTATATTATCAATTTTTTTAATAATAGGATTATTTTTAAAATTAAATTTGTTCTTAGGATGAACCTTTATATAAAATATATTATTTTTATTTTTAATTGATCTATTTTTGCAATAATAATATATATCTTTTATATCGTGAGTGCCTGAAATAATAAGTGTTTTACGATTTTTATTTTTTACCTTTTTTATATTAATTTGTTTAGCAAGATTAGAAATTTTCCTTTTAACATGCTTATAAGAAGTAACTTTATTTTTATATATATTTTTATAATATTTTAATGACAATTTGTAATTTGAAATTATTGTATTTGGTACAAATATTTTAAAACTATTTAATTTTACTAAGTCAAGCCACATAATATTTTTATCAAAAATTCCATGCTGGTAACCAACTATTTTACAATTATTTTTCTTAAATTTTCTTATTAAATAAAAGCCAAAATTATATTCAAATAAGTACATATGAAACTCTTGAATATTATAACAACTCTGAAATCTTTTAATTGCTTGGTCATAAATAGTCAGTTTTGACCTATTAATAAATGAATTTATTAATGCCTCTTTATAAAATTCTGTAAAATTTAAATTATCTATTAATAAATTTTTATTAAAAAAAATATCAAAAATTTTTTTTTTTTTAAATATTCCTCTAATAGATAAGAAAATATCATTAAACTTTACAAAACTTTCAATATTTATAATTTGATTCTTGTTTTTAAAATAAATATTTAATATTTTTAATAATGAATGATTTAAATGTGTTTCATCAGACAATAAAAAGTTAATTTTATTAAATTTATTTTCAAAGAATATCTCTTTTTTATCTTTATAAAAGTTTGGATACAAACTTAGTGACCATTTTTTCTTATTAAATTTAGATTTGTTGATTATTTTGTTTTGACTAAAAATCTTTATAAATATAAGTAAGAAAAAAGTTTTAACAAGAAACTTGAAGTAATAAAGGTAAAAATTTTTTTTACGAAATAAGTTATAATCTATTTTACCATGAAATTCGTTTTTAGTTTTGGTTTTTGAAATTTGTCTTACAATTTTATGAGTGAAATTATTGTCAGATACACAAGATATATTATATTTTTTATTTTTTAAAAAATTTTTTATTTTTAAAAAAATAATAATTTTTGAAATAAAAAAATTTTTATCATTTCTTAGGTTAAAGACTTCAAATTCTTTAAAAAATGAATTATTTTTATAATTAATTTTTTTTTCGATTTCATTTATAAATATTTTTCTTACATCTTGGGTTGTATTTAATTTTTTTAAATTTAAAACCTTACAATTTGAAATGTCGATATTTCCACGATTGATATAAATAACATCACTATTATTTATTTTTATATCTTTATAGTTCTTAGATAAATCAACTATATAAAGTCTTTTCATAAATTAATTAAAAACATAATTTTTAACAATTTTATATGCTCGGTATAAATCAACAGGCAAAATTCTTCGTAGAATAAAACTATCGGATTTTACTTGCTTTATATATTCAGTTTTAATTTCATCTAAAGTTTTTTTTATATTTGAAAACTTTTGTTCAACATTTTTAACAAGTAAAAAATGTATATGTGGTTGCATCCAAGATTTTTTTGAAATTATTTTTTTCCAATTATCTTTAAAAGGATATCTGTGAAACTCGATTGGATATCCGACTAAATCTTTGTAATATCTATTAATACATAGAAAAAAACCATTTTTTGAAATTTTATTATTAATTAGATTAAAGTAATTTGATATTGATTTTTTGTTCATTTCCATCATTGATCTAGAATTAATGAAGAGATCTATTTTTATATTTGATATTTCAATCCATGGAGAAATTACAAATATATCTCCCATATCAAATACTTTTTTTGTTAATTTTTTATTATGCATATCAGCATCCATAAATATTTTTTTCCCGGGGAAAATTTTTTTCAAATAATAAATTGTGATATAATTTGATTCAGGTAAATCTATCAAAATAATTTTAAAATTTTTTATTTTTAAAAACTTGCTTGCTAACAAACCAAAACCTTGTCCAATTTCACAAATTGTGTTGATATGTTGCAAATTTACTGAATTTTTTAAATCATAAATGTATTTAATATGAAATAAATCACTTGCTGAAATAATTTTATTGTTAATTTTAATAATTTTTTTTGCATTACCAATATTTTTTGAAATCAACATTTTATTTATAAATTTTTTTCCACACTCACCTCTTAAGATAGAATAAATATTATAAATATTTTTTTTATTTATATAAAAGTCATCTATATTCTTAGAAAGATTATTAGATCTAAAATTTTTAAGATTTATTTTATTAAATAATTTTATTTTTTTATTTATACTTTTTTTCCAATATTTACTTTTTGAAAAATTGTCATAATTAATTATGCTTTTTTCAAAATTGACTTGATTTTTTTCAAGGAAATTCTTCATTTTTAAATTGAATATTTTTTAAAGTATTTGTCTTTTAAAATATATTTTTTTGCTTTGATATATTGTTCTTTAATATCAACAGAAAAACTATCTCCTTTGAGGACAGTTGTTTTAATTTTCATACCTAGTTCCAAAGCTCTCAGTAATTCAATACCTTCGATTTGCTCTGTAAAAGTTGGTTTTGATTTATAAAAATAAATTAGTTTATCTGGCTTAAACGATATTATCGATAAATGTTTCAAATAATAATTGTTTTTTTTTTTAAAATTATACGGCAAGTTATAACGCGATAAGTACATTACATAATTTTTTTTATTAACTAATACTTTAACTATATTTTTAGAACTTCTTGCTGAAGATATTAAAGTTGGAAGAATTATATCAGATGAAAAATTTTTTTTGTGAAATTTAATTACCTTATCTATATTAATCGGATCTATTAATGGCTCATCACCCTGAATATCTACAACTAAATCAAATTTTTTTTTAATTCTTAAATATGCCTCTGAAATTCTCTCTGTTCCATTAACATGTTTCTTTGAAGTCAACATGCACTTTGCATTATATTTATCACATATTTTTTTAATTTTAATATCATCACAACAAATTATTACATCATCCAACTCTTTGGATAGTTTTGCTCTGAAATATGTATGAATTACCATTGGAATAGATCCTAATTTCAAAAGAGGCTTATGTTTAAGTCTTGATGATTTTAATCTAGAAGGTATTAAACCAATAACTTTTATTTTTTTTTTTCATTTAAAAGGCTAATATATAACAATTACATTGCTAGGTTTGAAAAAAATTATCTTTTTCTAACAAACTTGGCAGGATTTCCTGCCCAAATCTCATTATTTGGAATACTTTTGTTAACAACTGAGTTTGCACCAATAACTGATCCACTTCCAATATGGACACCTTTAAGTATCACTGCTCCAGTTCCTATCCAAACATCTTCCCCTATTGAAACTTTTTCAATGACTGAGTTTTGGTTTGTTATTAGTTTCCCAGATTTAATTCCATGAGACTGGTCACATATAAAAACATTAGCAGATATTTCTGTATTATTGCCTATCTTTAAATGATCCTTAATTGCAATTATAGAAGATCTCCCTATCGATACATTGTCACCTATTTCAAGTTTTGGATTTGGCATTGTTAACAGAAAAAAAACATATTCTTGAATAACGCAGTCTTTTCCTAACTTAATTTTAGCATTTTTGGATTTTCTTATTTCAAAATTTTCTTTTGTATATGTATTTTTTTCAAAATCCACATTGTGATATTTAAGATAACAAAAACTTTTAATCCTTTGATAAATACTAATTCTTTTTGAGCTAGCAAAATCTTTAGTTTCATTACTCATATATTTTATATATCCAACGAAACTTTTTTGTATATTTCAAGACCTATATTAACCATAGTTCTAAATTCTTCTGGAGTTGCTGATAATGCATGATCTCTGATTACGGTACTTGATTTGTCTAACGTAAAATGTTTTTCAATTATTTTAGCTCCTCTTGCAATTGCAAGTAGACATGTATCAATACCAATTGTATGATCACTATAACCCACAAAACTATCATTTGAGAATTTTTTTGGAAAATTTGTTAGATCCTCACTGAAAGTTGGATACTTTGATACACAAAATAGGTAATCTATATTTTTTTTATTAAATGGAAGAAATTTCTCTTCCCACATTCCCAAAGACATATAAATCTTTTTATCTTCATTTTCCTCGACTATCTTTTTTACCAAGTTAAAATCGAATTTTAACGATCTTGAAGCAATTTTAATTTTTTTCAAAGTTGTTTGTTTGAATATTTCATAAGCTTTTTCACTTATTATTGAAAACATAGGTTCTACCTCAAAATAATTACACCAATTAATTATTTGATTTACCTTTTCTAAATCTAATTGATTTATTTCTCCCGGCTTATCTCTCCAACCTAATTGAAATTTACAAATACTAGCTCCTGATATTTTTGACTGTTTAATGAGCTCGTAAATTAAGCTAAAGTTGCCATTATAATTCATTCCTATTTCAGATATAAAAATCATGATTTTAACTTTCTATCATATTTTTTTAATATTTTAGTATTTTTAGTTCTATTTTTTTCATGAAACCTATATTTGTATAATGGCAAATTAAGATATCCAATTCTGTGTTTTTTCTGAAATCTTTTTTTAATCTCGTGACCTTCTCTCATTCTAAATTTTGGATTATACAATCCAATATCAAACAAACACTCCTTTCTAAACATCACGCCGCAGGCTATTTCATTTTTTTTTGCTGAATTTTTTGAAATAAACTCTTCATTGTTATTTACTTTATAATAATCAACTGCAACAGCTTGGTATTCTCTATTAAGATTCAAAAATAATCTTGTTAAGTATATAAAATTTCTTCTAACAAAATCATCTGAGTCTACTCTCACAATATACTTGCCAAGAGATAATTTAATTGCTTTGTTCAAGGACACTGGTAGGCCTAAATTTTTTTTATTTTTATAAAATCTGAAGTTGTCAAACTTAAAATTTTTCAATATTTTTTGAGTATAATCTTTTGAACAATCGTCAATTATAATTACCTCATATTCATCTTTTTTAATGAAATCTTGATTTATTAAACTTCTTAAACATCTCTCTATCCATTTCGCATGATTATATGTGCAAACAATTACGGATACATCTGGACTTGTACCTTTATGTTTCATTTTTTAAAATACTTTATTATATTTTCAACTGAAATCAAAAAAGCTTTTTTTTCTGATTCTTCGGTTAATCCTGCCATATGGGGTGAGATCAGTAAATTATTACATTTTTTTGCATACTCTATTAATTTATTTTTCTTTGTTTTAAGATATTGCTCATTTTTAATAACATCAATCAAAGCAAACTTTAATTTTTTTGTTTTCAAAGCATGAATTAATGCGTTTTCATTAACAACTTCTCCTCTTGAGGTATTTACAAAGACAGAATTTTTTTTCATTTTTGAGAAAAAATCTTTATTAACAAAATCAATATTTTTTTTATTATACGAAATACAAACTACAATTAGATCTGAAGTTTTGAGAATTTGATTTTTTGATTTTATTTTTGATGAAGGTTTCTTTTTTTTAATATCAAAATAATTTACTTCAGCACCCATAGCCGAAAAATATTTAAACAAATTTTTACCAATTCTGCCAAAACCAATAATTCCTACCTTTTTTCC
>MDTD01162609.1_pt1 | contig 19791 bp, 20 predicted proteins | sample 811221 | NCBI WGS metagenome assembly MDTD01 (sample SAMN05326646, study PRJNA326480) | marine metagenome | isolation source: seawater | place: Pacific Ocean: South West | collected 2011 | reverse complement strand
GACTGTTTACTCCTCGATGGCAGGGGCAATGAATGCCCTGTCTGGACCACTTCACGGAAGAGCAAACCAATCATGCTTTGAATTCGTACAGAAGATTGGGACATCTGATCCTACTGAGGTTGAAGCATTCGTAAGAGGAGAGTTAGAAGCTCGACGTCCTGTATTCGGATTCGGACACGCTGTTCTACGCGCTGAAGACCCAAGGGCAACCGTTCAATTTGCTCTAGGGGAGAAAATTTGTCCTGACGATGAGTATTTCAAGACAATCAGGGTACTGAGAGAAGTTGCTCCAAGAGTTCTAGCTGAAAATCCAAAAATCAGCAATCCTAACGCAAATGTCGATATCGCAAGTGGAACTTTGCTAAACCACGTTGGACTTTGTGACCCAGAGTATTACACCACATTCTTTGGCTGGGCTAGAGTTGCTGGAATTGGCGCACAAATCGTAGATGAGAGAACAGTGATGAGAGGCGGTAAAGGAACTCCAATCTACCGACCAAAATACATTGCGGAAGAACAAACATTACGTCACGTTGACTGAATAACAGGTCGTGGAGTCTTCCCACAACCCCTGTGACCAATCATTCGAACTGCCTTCCATCCCAATTGTTCATCGCTTATCTCATGCCATGGGGCAACGTCTTCTGGAATAATTCCATTCTCCAAATCTTTCCACTGCTCATCGCTAAGAGGCATTGTTGCTGGGCGCATCCATCTTTTACTACTACATGGCAACTCCATAGAAGGGTCGGGGTAATCAGTTAGAATGGATAAACCGGCACTAAGCAAATCTCGCTCCATATGAGGGTGGCCTGGCCAAACATATACTGGGAAATCTCCCAGGATTTTTCTGAGGCGAGTTAATTGCCTGCCCTTCAATCCAACTGGGCGGCCAAGGTGGATGAATCGCTTGATTCCTTCAAAGTAATCAACAGCACATGGCATCATAGGAGAGCCTGCCTTCTGCTGTGTTTTCATCAATCGATTGAAAGAATATGATACGAATTGAGGCAAAGCTCTCATTCTCTTTGAATTATGTGAACCAGTCCTTGGAACAGTCGGTAGTAATCTTGACCAGGGTCTGTTTGATTTCGATAATTTTGCTACCTTTTCCATTGGTTTGTGGAATGCATAAAACACAGCAGCCTCTTTGTGTATACCTGCTTCATCAATCATTTCACTTGCCAATTCCATTATCCTGGCCATTCTTTTAGTAGGATCTTTTTCAATCTCAGGTAAACATCGCTTAATTTCCAAACAAGCAACTTTGGAGTGCTCTTGCCATGGAACCAACCAATCCCTGTCTGACATCAATTTTTCAAACGAGCAGAACCCTACTTTTTCTAAGTCTGCAAGGTCCCATTGCTCAACGATTTTTGGCTTGTCATCAAGCAATTCTGTTGGAATGGATACATTGTGGTCGTGGTGCACCACCACTTGGTCATCTGCGGTTAATCTCAAGTCGAATTCAACACCATCCATACTTTGCATCGCTTGAACTAGCGATGCGTGAGTATTTTCTGGTGGTTGTTGAAATACCATTGTGGCGGCTTGAGAGGATTTCATTATTGAATCATGTGCCGGAATTCTAAAACGGCCCAACTATGATAAGTGGTTAGAAGCAGTGCGAGTTATGGCAGAAGACCAAAGAGTACGAGGATATTGTGCTTATGATTGGGGTAAGAGTGCATTTGAAACATCTGTAACAACGGCAGTTTTCCCTGCGTGGTTCGCATACTTATTCGCAGAAGCAAATGGAATTTCAACAAAAATTCTCGGATCAGAGTGGACTGCTGATGCAATGTTTTCAGCCGCTGTAATGGTTGGAGCATTGCTTGTAGCAATATGTGCACCTTCGCTAGGTGTAATTGCAGACAGGCGAATGATCAAAATTTGGTGGCTCAGAACTCTTACTTGGGTAGGTTCAATTTCTTGTGTTTTACTTGCACTATCTCCATACCTCGGTGTTTCTATTGGATGGATTTGGGCAACAATCATGTTCATGATTGCAAATGTTGGTCTAAACGGTGCGGGAGTATTCTACAATGCATTGTTGCCACACATGGGCGATGAATCTGAAATGGATTCGATTTCAAACAAAGCATTTGCAGCTGGTTACCTTGGAGGAGGATTACTACTTGTGGTTCACCTAGGAATGGTTCTGACTCTAGACGGAGGATGGGTTATTCCTTTCGTAATGGCTTCTTCTGGAATTTGGTGGTTAGGTTTCGCTCAAATGACATTCAAGATGGTGCCAGAGCCACACATCGAAGACGAAATGGAGCCGATGGGCCTTGTTGCATCAACCAAACTAGCGCTAGGTGAAGTAGTATCCACTCTAAAGGACATCAAGAGTTTCAGAACCCTGTTCTTCTACATGCTTGCATACTTCTGTTTCATCGACGGAATTAACTCAGTTACAGCCCTTGCTGGCGTATTTGGAATCGTTGTACTTGGGCTTACAACAACTGGATTGATTCTGACGATATTGATCATACAATTCGTTGCGGCACCTGCTGCGATTGGATTCACTAAGTTAGCAGACAAATGGGGCACAAAGAAAGCTTTGCAGTTCTCTTTGATTTGTTGGTGTGTAGTAATTATTGGAGCACTTTCATTCGCACCTCTTGAATTAGAAGAGCACGAAGATTACGACATACAGTATACTTGGGACGAAGAGGCCGGTACTTATGTCGCTGAAGCAAGAGAGGGAGTGAACAATATCGCAGCACTACCAGATGATGATGAGCAAAAGTGGGCTATTGATAATGAAGCCATTTTACCAGTTCAGGAAAATGAGGATGTAAGAGGAGAATATGCGGTTGAATGGGCGTTTGATGAGGAGGGGGCACCCGTTAAAGTGAATGTGATATTGACCGCTGATTCCCTTGAAAAATTGAGCGATTCAATGGATGAATCTAGATTTTCATACAGTATTGAAGGTGGAGAATTTGGAGACCAAACGGGTCTAGGTGTTAACCACCCGACCAGTCTTGGGGATGGAGTTTTGGATTTCATACCTGACACCGCACGCTCACTAATCTGGGCACCACTTGGAATCACAGTATTCTTCCAATTCTTACTCCTAGGAGCATTTGCAGGAGCACTGCTCGGTGGATCACAGGGACTTGCTCGCTCCATGTTTGGACAAATGGTTCCTGAAACCAGGTCAGCAGAATTCTTCGGATTCTTCGGATTCTTTGGAAAGGTTGCTGCTCTGCTAGGTCCGCTAATTTACGCTGTCATGACAGTGTGGTTCGATTCACGTGTCGGTATTTTTGCAATCTCACTGTTGATTGTAGCAGGTGCAATTCTGCTCAGGAAAGTCGACGTCGAAGATGGTATCGCAGTTGCGAAAGCAGAGGATGAAAGAAACCGTTCTAAGGTTGCGGAGTGAAAATACTCATAGCCGTAGGCTATGGGCGGTGAGACAATGAGTCCTTACTGGGTGATGATGGGGATTATTCTTATCCTCACTCCCGTCGTCTGTTGGGTGTTCACTTTAGGCAGGGAACATACTAGGACACCACTTAGCAAGGCGTTTGAAGTCATTCATGAGAAAAGGTACTATCTACACGCCTTGGGTTACTTGTTAATCATTAGGTGGAAGGCACTTACTGATGATTTGAACGAGCCGATTAAAAACCAAACAGGCAACTGGACAGATTGGATATACGCCATCGAGGGCGAAGTAACACTATGGGTGCAGCAGACCTTTGAAAACGCTGCTTTGACTGAATTCCTAAACTTCCATTACCTCTTCATTTACCTGTTCCTGATCTACATTACAACCGTCTACTACGCCTACGTTGGTGAGAGGGACATGACTGACAAGGTAACCCTGAATTACCTGCTAATCTACGCTTTAGCAGTACCATATTACCTGTTCTTCAACGTTGAAGTCACTTCATCTTGGATTCCAGGTATGAAAGCCTTGCTTTACCACGATGGATGGTATACTGTGTTTTACGCAACTCACGACCCTCTGGACAATGCCGTTCCGTCTTTGCACGTTGCTATTCCATTCGGAATTATCTTGCTAAATTGGCTCCATTGTAAAGAAAAGGGCATTAAGATGAAGGAGTGGACCCACTGGCCATATCATCTATTCATTGTAGCCAACACCATTCTTTTCATATTCACAATTGCATACCTAGGAATTCATTGGTTGGTGGATATACCTCTTGGAATGATTGTGGGTGGACTTGGGGCTCTATTTATTCATCATCTTCAACCTAGAATGAGAAATGACCATGGTAAAATGTTTGAAGGCGTTGACAAAAAGAAGGTTATGAGGCATACCTTTTGGGAAGGAGCTGCAACTCTAGTGATTCTATTCCTCGTTCTCTCTGCAGTCTCATACCAAGAAAACAACGTCGATGACAGAGTTTCAATGCGTCTAGGAGGAGGGGATACATCTTACGAGATTCTCCAGTCGCTATCTTACGGTGATGAAATCACATCAAGAATCACAAACATGGACGAATCTCTAAATCTTCAATTCACAATTTTGTGGGTTGAAGAATCGGTCTATGCGATGGACCAAGGCGTAATCGATTGGTCCAAAATAGAAGATAACTATACCACTTATACTGTCAAACCCGGAGAAACAATGGAAATTACGACAGATGACCCAAAGAAGTGGCATCTGATGATTTTACACAATGATGCTGAAGATTTGGATGACGTAATAGAGGTAAGGATCCTCAACGACTACGGTAAAGATGAGATGTGGAAGGCAGTTGCATTATCTCTACCTTCCATGTGGATGACAGGGTTCGTTGTGCACCGTCTTGTAAGGCTGAAACAAGCTGGCCGCTCCCTAATCGACTCTACTCCATCCCACCTGTGGGAGGAAGAGTGAATGGATGACGACTTCAACATCAATCCCGAAATTAGGGACCTCTTCAAACAAATTTCTGACCACATCAGAAGTAGGATGAAGTTAATTGTCGCACTATTCATTTTTGGAATTGCAATTGGTATTCCAATAGCCCACAGAGTCGTAGACTGGCTTCTTGAGGTAGGATTACTTCCAGATGATGTCAACATAATTGTCCTAACTCCTGTTGAATTCATTATGTTGCAAGTTAGAATTGGTGCGTGGTTGGGTGCTGGCTTAGCAGTTCTTGCATTGATAATTGATGGAGCGTGGAAAAGCGGACTTGCAAAAAAAACCCCCAAGCCTGCCCTTTCGGTTGTAATTTCAGTTATAGTAGCAATCGTGCTGGGCGGTCTTGGAATTGCATATTCTTGGAACCTACTGACGCCTATGCTCCTCGAATACCTGGCTAATGATGCACAGGCGGCTGGGCTTTCAACAGAATGGAGGCTATCATCATTCGTTGGATTCATAGTAAGCCTGTGTCTTGCTTGTGTAATTGGATTTCAGGCCCCGCTTGTAACCCTGCTCTCTCTGCAATCCGGTGCTGTTGACAGACCCACCTTGATTGCTTATCGCAGACACATATGGTTCATCACATTCGTATTGGGAGCAGCGTTCTCTCCACCCGACCCACTCTCGTTATTCCTCGTTTCCTTGCCAATTATACTGCTATTCGAAGCAGCATTATTTTGGGATAAAATTAGGGGCGAAAACACGGGTGTAGGTGCTTGATAGGAGCACATATTTTCCCTGGACTTGGTCGGTTTTCCGTTCCATGTGAATCTCCACCAACCGAGATCGGCATTCCCTGCTGCATCAACTCATATCTGTAAGAATCAGAATGTGAATTATGGATTGCTTCGATACAGTCCACACCCAATTTCAATAGCCTTGGAATCAGAACATCATTGCTTATTCCGTAGTACAATGGATGAGCAAGAGAGGTGATTCCTCCCGACTGGTGTACCATTTGAACAGCCTCCGCAATTGTAGGGAGAGGTCTTTCTCTGAACGCTGGCGCACCATTGCCAATGTACTCATCGAAAGCCTGTGAGACAGTTTCAACGATTCCATGCTCAATCATTGCTCTTGCTAAGTGTGGTCTACCAAGGGCGCCATCTGCAAACTTCTCAACATCTTCAAGAGGAATGTCGTGACCTAACTCTTTCATCGCTTCCAGCATTAGCTTCATTCTAGGTAACCTTGCTTCTTTGAGCCCAACTAACCACTCGCTAAATTCATCAGATGCACCATCAGGAAAATATGCTAACAAATGCCACGAAGACGGGTTTTCCCTCTCGCTTGTAATCTCAACCTCACAAGTTATCTCAACACCTGGAATGAATCTCATCCCTAAATTGTCACAAGCAGATTGCGCTTCAGCCCACCCTGTGTTTGTATCATGGTCGGTTAATGACCACACCCTAACACCTGAATCATAGGCTCTCTTTGCCATCTCTGTAGGCGTGTAAACTCCATCACTGTGCCTAGAATGACAGTGTAAATCTACCAACTCAGTCCACATTTTACCGCCTCAAAAATCTGGAAGTTCCGGCAATCCAAGTGCGGGTGTTTCTTCTTTCTCACCTTGAATTAGTTCATCTAAATCTGGCATTTCAGGGAGGTCAAGCATCGAAGGCAACCCCGTCTCTTCAACTATATCCATTTTAGGAAGAGGAACATTTGCTGCACCTGATGTCTGAAAACCTCTTGAATCAAAATTTTCTGAGTTCACCACTGCGTGCTGAACTGTGTTTTGTGATGCCGCTTGTGCAGAGGATTGACCAATTTCCCCGCTCGAGAGTGTGCCAATGGCGCTGCTTACAACTGATGCATCTTGGGAAGTTTGTGTGCCTACGATTGACTCTATTACTGCGGCCGTGTTCGAATTCACACTCCCTCCTGAGTTCATCGAACTAACCATTGTTGGAAGGTCTTCCATAGCTTCGTATTGCGCAGTAGAAGTTCCATGCTCATGCACAACAGGCGTGTCGTGTTCTAATTTAGCCCACCATGAAACGGCAACAAATATTGGGACAATTATTGCTAAAATCGTTTCAGCAAGTGCCCACCCTCTGGGTGTTCCTATCGGCAGGAAAGCAGAGAACAGTAGAAAGATGAATGCAATCAATGCGCCCGTATTCGCTGCGAAGGCGATGTTCGGGTGCCTCGGGTCCATGGGACGTTGTAGTATGCGTAACTCAAGAATGTTGGGCTTCCGCGGCTGTCACAGTATTTGCCATCAGCATTGCAACAGTCATTGGGCCAACACCACCGGGTACCGGTGATAAAAGCGAAGCAACTTGCTCGACATCTGGATGCACATCACCTGCTAGACGCCATCCTCTTTCTCGTGTTTCATCATCAACGCGGTTAATGCCTACATCGATAACGACTGCCCCTGGTTTAATCCAATCTGGCTTCACCATTTCTGGCCTACCAACCGCTGCAATTACGATATCTGCATCCAAGCATTCTGATTTTGCATCAACCGTTTTTGAGTGAACGATTGTCACTGTGGAATCAGCACCTCTAGCAGCAAGAAGAAGTGCTTGAGGCATTCCTACGTTGAAAGAGCGCCCAATTACTACAGCCTTTTTGCCAGCCATCTCAACGTTTGCCCAACGTAGCATTTCCATAACTCCAGCAGGAGTACAAGGAATCATCCCATCTAACCTTCCTTGTACAATCCTTCCAAGGTTAGTTGGATGGAAGCCATCAACGTCTTTTCGGGGGTCAATCAGATCTGTTAACGACTCTTCATCCATGTGAGATGGTAATGGAGATTGAATTAGTATTCCGTGGAGTGTTGGGTCATTATTCAATGAAATTATGGTTTCAGCGACTTCTTCCTGTGTCGTTTCTGCTGGTAATTCGATATGAGTGGATTTGATTCCTAATCTTTCACAAGAGAGAATCTTATTCTTCACGTAAACGTGGGAAGCGGGGTCATCTCCAACAATAACAACTGCTAGATGGGGTTGTGATTCACACTTAGAGATACGAACTTTCAACCTCTCTTCAAGGTCCGCAGCACAAGATTTCCCGTCCAACCTCTCTGCTGGCATGATTTATCCCAACCAAATTCTAATCATGAGGATTGTGATTGAAATCACTCCTCTTCATCAATCCATAAGACTCTACCACAGGACACGCAAGTGTATTCATTTGGCCTTGGACCATCCACAATTTCCAAGTGTCCACACGGCCCACACAAGATGGTCGATTTGATCGGCTCATCCATGGTAACGTCCACTCTGTACATGAAGCGACCTGCATCAGGTAGTCTCTCAATTGATGGCGTCCATTCTGCGACGGCTTCGGGACTAAGTTCCATCTTGCTAGAAATTGACATTCCGATAATGAAACACACTATGCCACTTATTCCGACTACTCCACCCATTGCAATGTTTACTCCTAGAGAAAACAGTGCTCCAAACACAATGAGAACCATCCCGCAAATTAGGAAGTTCTCTCTAATATTCTTCATTTCATCAACTCATAGCTTTACTCAGAGCTTCTGCAACCTTTGGAACAGATTCGGTCGGAAGTGCACACAAACCAATCCTTACTCCTCCGGTTAATGGGACCAAGAATACTCCATTTTCAGCACACTTTTCTGCCACTGCAACTGGGTCTTCAGCCTCAATCCAAGCAAAGAAGCCATCCATTGTTGGGTTTAGTGGCACGCCTAATTTCTCACATTCTGCTATCAATGTGTTTCTTCTGTTATCCAACAAATTCTTCAGACGGTCTCTTTCCTTGCTCCACGCTTCTCCGCCCTCTTCGGATGAATGCATCTCGCTGACACAGTATTGTGAAACCCTAGGGGTTGCGCTCCATGTTTGTCTGGCGGTTACACAAAGAACTGTATCCATCCTATCTGTAACTTCTTTTTCAGGATGCATACTCACGAGAGCGCCGGTTCTCAAGCCATAGATTGTATGTGACTTTGATAATGAAATTGCAACGCTGAACAACAAATTTTCTGGCCACATGAGCCCATTTTCCAAAGACTCAACGATGGTATCGCCCCAAGCATGGGTTTCATCAGCGTACAAACTGTAGGCTGAGTCGATAAGCAGTGTGTGTCCAACGTCTGGGTTATTTAATGCTGAATCAACAAATGATTCCAAACAAACTGAACGACCTTCGGGACTCATAGAAAGTCCTGTTGGGTTATGTGCAGGATCGTTTAACCAAACCATTACCTTGTCTTGTTTTGAACACAATTCGGCTAACTTAACTTCAAATTCTTCTTTTGCAAAAAACGGGTGAGAATCATTGCCATTTGGAGGTAGCAGTGGCCAAGTCTCGTATTCCAGTGAGTTGTTCTGAAGGAACCCTTTGTAAGGGCCCCAGTGGCGGTCTCTCAACAAAATCGATTGTCCCTTGTCAAGGAAATTATTCGCAGACAGGTAAAGAGCGCCGCTTCCCCCAGGGCTAGCAGTGGAAGAAAAATGGAAACCAAGATTCTCGAGTTCATCTCTCGCATCACCAAATGCTAGCGACTTTGATAGATCTAAGAATGCCGGTAATCCGGCAAGAGGAGCATATGCTGCTATTTCTTGTTCGGGAGCATTTCTAATCGCTAAATCAACCGCTTTATTGATTGCAAGTTCTCCATTATCCTCCAATAATGCTCCAATGGTACCATTCACAGCAGGTAGGCCGGCAGATTTTGCCTCCTGAAACTTTGCCCACCAACTGAAGATGGTGTCGTTTCCAGCCTTAGATAGGCCTGCAGCGTTGAGAAAAGCCTCTCCTGCCATGCTGCTGCCAACAAGTTAGGGGATATCTTACTTACTGCCGACGCATTCATCTATGAAATCAATCTCGCCACGTTTGCGCCAACGTAGCATAGCTGGTAGTGCTTCGGATTTGTAATCCGACGGTCGGGGGTTCGAGTCCCTCCGTTGGCTCCTCAAATTTATCTCACAGTAATGCTGATAGGCACTACTTTTGGCTAAACCAATTTCATCAACCGACGTCTACTTTTCGCAAAGGTATGTAAGAATCACTCGCTCAGGGGAAAGCATGGCAGAGTTGACCAACCCCGAGAAGAGGATGTTAAAATCCCTTCAAGGCAGGGATGGAAAATGGAGTCTGCAAGAAGTTCTAGACGCCTGTGATTGGGACGACCAAGCCGTTGCAGTATCTGCTGGACACGGACTTTCTAACCACGGATTTGTCAAAATCTCAGAGTCAAGTGAATTAGGCGTAATTCTAGGAACCGAAGGAGAAAATGCCGTAGCAAACGGACTGCTAGAAGCCAGACTTTGGGAATTCATACAATCAAACCCTAATTCAACGATGAAGGAAATCTCTCAGAATTTTGAACGCCATGAAGCCGGCCCGGGAATTGGTCTGCTCAAGGGGTTGGGTGTAAAAATTGACGCAGGCAAGTTTGCTTGTGAAAGTCCTGAAAGCGTCTCAAAAGAAATCGCAGAGCGTACAGAATTCATCAAATCTCCAACAATCGACAGCACCCTTTTGGAGCACTTCAAAGGTCGAAAAAACCTCATTGAGATTGTTGAATCCGTAACTCGAACCTGGTCGATTACAAAGGCCGGAAAAAATATTGAAACATCTCAGTTGGAAGAAGTTGTCAAAATCGCTGAAATAACTCCCGAGTTATTACAATCTGAAGATTGGAAAAATGCAGAATTTAGACCGTATGATGTTTCTTTAGAGGCGTCAATGCCAATCTCCGGACGCAGCCATCCAATGCAGGCTTTAATCGAGCGCATCCGTTCCATTTTCCTAGAGATGGGTTTCTCAGAGCTGGTTGATGATTATGTGCAGACAGCTGGATGGAATATGGACGCTTTATTCATCCCGCAAGACCATCCTGCGAGAGAAATGCAGGATACCTTCTATCTCGACAATCCAAGAAAAATAAAACTGGAGCCCAAATTGCTCAAAGATTGGAAAGCGATACATGAGCACGGAGGAGACACCGAATCGACTGGATGGGGTGGAGAGTTCGACCCTGAAATATCCCAAAAAGGACTGCTGCGCACACATACAACTGTGAATACAATCCAATATCTTGCAAAGAATCCGGAAAAATCCTGTAGAGTATTCGCCATTGACAGAGTATTCAGAAAGGAAAGCATAGACAAAACACACCTTCCAGAATTCCATCAAATCGAGGGGATAATCATGGAGCCAGGAGCAAATCTAGGAATGCTTGTTTCAACTCTCAAAACGTTCTACCAAAAGATGGGGTATCCTGAAGTTCGTGTTAGACCTGCCTACTTCCCTTACACTGAGCCTTCACTTGAAGTTGAAGTTAAGTGGAGAGGAAAGTGGTTGGAACTTGGAGGTGCTGGAATCTTCAGACCTGAGGTTACAGAGCCACTTGGTATCAAAGACCCAGTCTGCGCATGGGGAATGGGATTAGAGAGACTTGCGATGCTTGTATTGGGACTTGATGACATACGCCAATTGTATATCTCGGATTTGGAGTGGCTAAGAAACCAACCAATATTGTGATTATATGGATATCAATTCAATTAACGACCACAGCCCTTGGTGGGCAAGAGCATTCTCTATTTTCCTTGCAGTCATGCTTTTCTTTACAGTTGCAAATCTTTTCTACATAGAGATCTTTGGTATTAATGGAATCAACCATTATTCATTCGGAAATGAACCGATAAACCCCGGAGAATATCCAGAGAATGGAACGTCCGAAGAGCAAAGAAAATACAATTATTCATTATCTGAATGGGAAGACTATCAAGCATACCAAGAAATGATGCAAGAACTTGAAGACTCTAGTTTGACGGAGATAACCCAAGTGTTTGCTGTTCTATCGATACTCGTAGGCATACCAGCAATTGCAATGTTTTGGACACAAAATGAAAAAATGCTCCAATTTGGTATCGCATACGGTGCAATTACTACAATTGGCGAGGTTTGGAAGGCTTACATTTCCTCTGACATCATTGCAAGTTTCATGGAGAGTGTCCCCGGAGGTGCAGATTATTCATGGATGGCAAAAATATCTGTTCTAACCTCTGGAATTTGTGGAATAGTATTCATTGCATTAGCCATAGTCCTGCATAACATGTATCACAATCTAAACACGATGCCTGAAAGCGGTTTTCATCTCAAAGTTGATAATCCAGCCTTTTCTGATAGCAACCATGGAGATAATGACCTCTAACACAGAAACCATTCCGGGTTTCAGAATTACCAAGTCTCTAGGAGTAGCGACTGGCTCAACAGTTCGTGCAAAGCACATCGGGAAAGACATACTTGCTGGATTCAAGAATATCGTCGGTGGCGAAATCAAGGCTTACACCGAACTATTGATGGAAGCTAGGACCGAAGCACTAGGTAGAATGATGCTCGACGCTGCACAGCGTGGAGGAAATGCTGTTGTCAACGTAAGATTCGCAACCAGCAGCGTAGCTGGTGGGGCTGCAGAATTATTCGCATATGGAACTGCGGTTATTGTAGAGCAAGAGTGATTGCATGTCTGAATTCCTAAATTCAACACCGATTTGGTTATTGATAATCTATGGAATAGTTTTCCTCTTCAGCGCATTTTTCCCTGCAGCCTTCATCTACTCAATGCTATTTGGCTGGCTTCATGAATCAAAGAGAACCAAGAAACTGATTGCACGTGAACAGAGGGTAGCAGGAATATCCGGTGGAGACAATATTCACACACTCTCTAAACCCATAAACATTGACAAGGTCTCAAGTGCAGGCCTGGTCATGACAAACATCACTGTTTCACCATCCTGGTGGCAGTTATTCCTTGGCAACATCAAATCACTATTTGGTGGGCAAATCAAATCCTATGACAAAGTTCTAGCATACGGCAGAGCTGAAGTCTTGCAGAGACTAAGAGAACAAGCATTAGGCGAAGGATGGACTGAAATCATCAACGTCAGAGTTGAAACTTCAATGGTAATGAACAAGGTAAAAGGTGGTCAGCAGAATAAGATTGGCACCCTCGAATTCCTTGCATTTGGAACCGGAATCAAGTGAAATACCTAGTTTACATAGGGAGTCCTTTAGGACATGAACCCTCGACATCCAACCATGAGAAGGACGAGAGTCGTGGCCACTATCGGGCCGTCTTCTTGGGATTTAGAAAATCTAAGTTCCATATTCGATGCTGGTGCCAACGTATTCCGGCTAAATTATTCCCATGGAGAACCGGAACAAAAAACGGAACTGTATGAGAAAATCAGGTCACTAGAATCAGGCAACAAGACGACATGTATTCTTGCAGATTTACCTGGTCCTAAGTTGAGACTTGGAGAATTTCCCGGTGTTAAACTACTGAACAATGGAGATACCGTTCGACTACTCTGCGGCATGAAAGAGTATGACGGCGATGAAATCCCAGTCGAATACGATGGCCTTTCTGCTGAACTAAAAACGGGGGATACTGTACTCGTAGCAGACGGACTAATTCGATTGTCTGTCAAGGAGACTGCAGGGGAAAAAGGATCATACGTCGATTGCATCGTAGAGGATGGCGGACCTGTTACCAGTAGAAAAGGAGTAAATCTGCCGGGTACTACAATCGATTTACCTGCAATAGGAGAGAAGGACAAACTAGCCTTAGATCACGCTCTGAAAGCTGGAGCGGATTGGATAGCAGTATCGTATGTACGAAGTGCAGAAGACTTACGACCTGCAAAAGAAGCCATCAAGGCAGCAGGACACCATACACCGGTCATTGCAAAAATTGAGCATCCTGCTGCTTTAGAAAATCTCCACTCAATCTTAGATGTGGCTGACGGAGTTATGGTGGCAAGAGGAGATTTAGGTGTTGAAATTCCACTGGAACAAGTTCCACTCGCTCAGCAAAGGATAATCGATGCTGGTTTGATGCGAGGAATGGTCGTAATCGTTGCAACACAGATGCTTGAATCTATGACACTTAACCCACGTCCAACTAGAGAGGAGGTAAGCGATGTATCGACAGCGATTAGGCACGGCGGGACTGCAGTGATGCTTTCTGGTGAAACTGCATCTGGTAATCACCCGATTGCGGCCGTTGAAACCATGGTAAAGATCGCAAATGCAACCGAAGCGGGGCTTGACACATCGGGAGGGACTCCGGGAGCATTGGTCAAATTCCGTTCGACACGTGCTGTAGCACATGCAGGTGTTGAATTGTCAAAAATAGCATCAGCACGCCATATTTTGGTGGCTACACAGCACGGAAATGCACCAAGATTAGTTGCTGGTTACAAACCAGATGTCGTTGTTACCGCTGTTACTGATAGAATCAGAGCGGCAAGGAGGATGAATTTACTGCCTGGTGTTCAATCTGTAATGGTTGAAGAAAATGAACGAGGTTCAAAGACAATGCAGAACGCAATAAAGCAACTTGCTGATGAAGGTAGAATCAAGGCAGGAGAGCGAATTGTTGCAATATCTGGCTCTCCACAAGCCATGAGAGGTGCTACGAGCACTGTCAGACTATACCGCCTTGAATCCGATGGAACAATTTCGGGTACAGAGTGACGTGTACCATTATTTTTCGACGCAAGGTTCAATGGCGGACATCAGTGCCGGCAACCATGGCTAAGAGTTCACTAAATGCAATTCTTATCGCGACTGGATTAGTACTTGTTTCACTAAACCTAGGTTTGAGTGCGTACGCTGTAGGACAAGTTCCAGCCGCTGTTGAAGAGGCTGTTGCGACAAAAGTGAAGGATGATATCTGTGAAAACACCCTATGCACTGAGGTAAACGAAGACTGGGTAGAATCCACTTCGCAGAGAGATTTCTATGCATGGCACATACTGAATGTGGATGACGTGGCGAACAATAATTCTGAGCCGATGTATGAGAGAATTGGACCGATTACATATGACGTCACACTAAAGAGAGCTGTTGATAGTTATGATATCAAGAACGGATTGCTTACCTACACTCAATCTACATCTTACTCTTGTGCTAGCGATACTGCAGTTCCTTGTTCCCAAGAAATTAGCCAACTGAATATCGCATTCAATCCGCAGATTGTGGGTGCAACAGGATCTGCGATTAACGCAGTAATGGACATCACTAAAACCGGGTTTGTATCTGGAGTTCTAGACATTCACATGAAGCAGGTTTCAGCCGCAGTGAGCGTCTCAAACGAGATTAAGACAGAGCATATGGAAAATTTGTCTGCTGTTGAGGGAGCGAGCAGTACTAGCATTATCAATACGAACCTTGGAAATTCTGCTGAATCATATTTCCTGGATGGAATGTTTGAAGCATTCAACGATGCATATGGTGACGCATTCCTAGATGATGAAACCAAAACCTACCTTGGAGAAGGTGGCCATGAACCGTATTGGGTGGATGGCACTTGGAATGACGATGGCGATGGCATATTGGAAGAAGACGAATTTTGGTACTATGACACACAGGGGAACTTAATCGGGGACTTGAACGATAATGGCGTCGAGGATAAAGAAGCTAGCAGTTTTGTCTCAACCATCGACCTCGAATACGCATTTTACAATGCAGTCGGTCCAAGCGGCGAGAACCTATCCCTTGTAAATTACATGGGACCATTGGTCTACGCTGCTATGGGAGAACCAGATTCTCTTGATTTCATATTGGAGAACCCTGACGATTCTGTAACATTGGAGAGGGCTGATTTGTGGGGCTTCGCACACCCTACCGACCTAAACATCACGCTTGCGAGAGATTGGACTCTTTACGGTGGAATGGGTAGTCTAATGCTAGGATACGGAGCAGGTAACGACGCTTACTTGACCGATTACTCCGAGGATAATGTCACACTCGCACAAAGAGTTAAGCGAATATTTGGCCTGGAAATGGCTGACGATGTTGCAGCAAAAGTTCTCAATCTAGGAAACAATACCGATGAACCTCTAGGCATCTTAGCGGTTAGTGAATCAGGAACATCCTTTGGACTTGCAGAATTCCTTGACATGGATAAACAAACCGCCATTGACACTTTCGGAATCACTGGGCCCCAGCACCAAGTTATCAAGGATTACTGTAGCAATTGGGTAGACGGAACTACTGTGCTCCCTCTAATTCTCGTTGGAGGAGAAGGCTACATATCTGCATCACAGTTCGTCAACCAATCCTTTGGTTCCCTAAATCCAATCGACGATTCTTACACTGATTTTTCTCTTAATATCGGTGGCGAATGGGGTACTGGAGCCTACGGATTCCCTGCAGGAAACCCGATTGACCTAACTCAAAATGAATCAGCAAACATGCTGTATGGAAAGTGGGGACTCACAACCTCATGGGGAGCAAGCATGTTCCTTTATGGAGAATTGAGTGGGAAATCACTCCCAATCAATTACACCAACAATCAGAGCGCACCTCACAAAGAATGGACCAATGAAACCGTTGCAGAAATCTACGGAATCGATGTCGAAGCCGCAGGTGCAGCTCGATTGCTTGTCAGAGAAGTCATCTTCAAGAACTTCGTTCCAGAGTTCCTAATCGACTCTTTTGGAACAAGCAAATATCTAACTCAGCCAATGAACAACTGGCTACTCGGTTGGCATGACCCTGTGAACGCATACCTTGCGACTGGTGATACAGAAAACAAGACCGCAGGTTGGACGAGCCTTGAAGCGAATGAAACATTCTACGGCTCAGCAGAATTTGTCGAAGGTGGCATCTCAACTGGTGAGCCGGTTAAGATCACAATTTGTACAGGTGAGGTGGATACTTGTGACAAAGGAGAGACAGTTCAAGTCGGAGACGGTGAATACGTAACATGGCGTACTCTGGAAAAAGAAAGGGCTACTCACAAGCTAATTACTGCAGAATTGCAGGAGGATACAACAGGTGGATTCATCACAGGTGATGGCGACAAACTCGACTTATCCGGATACGGATATGCCGATGTCGAATGTAGCAAGGAAGGTGAATTGAAAGGAATCCCTGTCGACATATGTAGTGCAGAAATGAAGCCATTAGATAGACCGATTCAAGCGAAACTAATCAACAGTGGAGAATTAATCGATGCTATACCTGGAGCTCTTCCCGTATTCTTCGAGAGTAAAGTAGAGATCAAGGTCGAACAAATCAGTGGGGCGATTATTGCAGGACAATCTCAATCCATATTCTGGCTAGACACAAGGAACACAACAGAACAACAGAACCCTCCTCAGGAGTCTGATTTGCAAGAGGTTTTCATGATCAAAACCTCTGGAGAACTCGATGATGAGACAGCAGAAACGATGGAATCACAAATCGTGACAAATCAAGAAATGTTTGGATTCTTTACAAACTTCGACCACTGGGTAGACTTTGTCGCACTCAGCCTATGGGTTATTGGACTAGGCACCCTAGCCTTCGGTGTTATCCTAATAGTCAGAGGCAAAGATGAGTCTGGTGATGAAGGCAAATGGAGCCAAGAACCTGAGGCTACACCTATGACTGACCAGACCGATCTCGTGGAAGATGATGACAAAGACGAGGATAATGATGCTGCAATTTCAATCGATGGAGATGACTCCTCTGATTCTGATCAAGATGACGACAATTGAGTATATCGAGCAATATCAAAGTGATATCATTTAGATATCATAAAATAGTTCACAACAGTAGCCTATCCCATGCAGCCTGCAACTGTTAGCATCCCTGTTCAACCAGCGATGCCACAAAATCAGCCCCAATTTAAAGATAAAAAAGCGACCTCAATCAACGGATTTGTTGGTTTAGGATTGCATCTATTCCTCAGTGTTTTCAATTTCGTATTGTTGTTTACTGGACCAGGAGCACTTCTACTGATTATCACCGGACCACTATGGTTACTAGTTTGGAATTGTTACGTCATCGTCAACCCAAACGAAGCAGTAGTAACACAATTCTTTGGGAAATATGTCTCAACACTGAAAACAGAAGGTTTCAGATTCTTCATCAACCCACTTTACAGTAAATCGAAGATCTCTTTCAAGATTAACAACTTTGAATCTAGTAAGTTGAAAGTTAACGATGTAAATGCTAACCCAATCGATATTGCTGCGGTTGTAGTTTGGAGAGTTTACGACGCAGCAGAGGCAATGTTCGAAGTTGAAAATTACGGGCACTATGTACAGATTCAAAGCGAAGCCGCACTACGTGAGATGGCTACAAAGTACCCTTATGATGCAATCGAAGAGAAGGACATTGGAGGAATCACACTATCCAGTCACCAAGACGAAATCGCAAAGCAATTGCAACAATCGGTCGAGGCAAGACTAGCAAGAGCTGGTATCCAAGTCCTAGAAGCAAGAATTTCCTACCTAGCATATTCAACTGAAATTGCACAAGCAATGCTACGCCGACAGCAGGCTAGCGCAGTTGTAGCAGCACGACGTGAAATCGTTGATGGTGCTGTCGGAATGGTAGAATTAGCCCTTGAGCAACTAAGCACAAAGGGAATTATCGAACTGGACGAGGACAAGAAAGCAACAATGGTGAGTAACCTGCTAGTTGTCCTATGTTCAGAAACAGACACAACGCCTGTGGTTAACACAGGCTCTCTCTATCAGTGAGGTGAATGAAATGAATACTGCAACAAAGGTAGTACTTGTTCTCGGAGCAATATTCCTAATCGGAGGAATTGCTATGTTCGCTGTAGGTGTTGGAAGTGTTTCAAACCTGGAAGAGGCCGATTTCCCGTTTGACATTGAGAACCAAACTAGTGGAACGATAATGATTGATGACAAGGATGGTCTCGGCGATATTGGAATCACATTCTGGGTAGAGGGTACCTATGAAGACTCAGACAACAACGGCATATGGGACGTTTGCGAGAATATTCAAATTACAATAACAGATGTTCCCGAAATTAACAAAGAATGGGATTACGCTGAGAATTATGATGGAGATTTCTATTTTGAAGTGGTTCACAATCATTCCGGTGGCGGTGAATCAGACTGCAGTGATGATGCCCAGAACAAGGAATTAGGCAGAAGTGCAGATGGTTTTGTAAAAATTGGCCGAGCCTGTTATGCATGCTACGCAGGTAATGTTTCGTTCGAATCTAGCCAACCTGTTTGGGTCACATATGATGATCCTATTATCGAAGAAATTATGGATGAAGTTGTCGGTATATTCGCTGGTTTCGGCCTTGGATTCATTGGGACGTGCTGTGGTGTCATCTTCTTGATTATCGGCCTAATTATGGCTTTGACAATGAAGGGCGGTGGACAACAGCAAATGATGTATATGCCTCCTGCAGATAACATGATGATTGCTCAGCAACCGACAGTCCAACCAACTACAACACACATGTCGCAACCAGACTTTGGCCAGCCACCTCAAGGCGGATTGTAGGTGATTGAATGGAAACTGCGCAAATTGTCAACTTTGCAATTGCAGCATTTCTGCTATTGTTTGCCGGGTTTTGCTGGGTTAAGCAGGGCTCTCTAGTCAAAGGAAAGGGTTGGATAAGTAGGGCTGAAGCACCCAAAATGTTCTGGGTGAACATGGTAGTTTTGGTCGTGATTGCGGCATACATGCTAGTTGTTGGGATTAGGTGATTGGATAAATGGAGAAAAAGAAGATCCTGTTGAGGCTTGACCCCAAGCTTCACGCTGCCTTGAAAAAGTGGGCAGATGATGATTTCAGGTCTCTTAATTCTCACATTGAATTCCTTCTAAAAAAGTCCCTAAGAGATAACAGGCGCTCCAACGAAGACGAATAAATTTCAGTCGAACAAACAAGATCCAATATTCACATGGGTAGGGACGAATACGTCCCACTGCGACCCCATCAATATGGTGAGTCTACCCACAAGGGTTTGAGCATATACCCTTGTGTATAGATGATATACACTTATTGGCATTACAGTACGTAAGAAATCGGCCTTTGCTTTATTCCTCTGTATTAGGCCAGTTCCAACTTCCACTGCTGAATCCAGGGTCATAATATGTATATTTTAGATATGCTAAATCTTT
>MDTD01017285.1_pt1 | contig 19798 bp, 37 predicted proteins | sample 811221 | NCBI WGS metagenome assembly MDTD01 (sample SAMN05326646, study PRJNA326480) | marine metagenome | isolation source: seawater | place: Pacific Ocean: South West | collected 2011 | reverse complement strand
GCACCATCTTTAGCTTTAACGTGCGTATTAATGAAATCTTGAGCTTCTTCTAAGCTACAAAAATGCAGCTTGCCGTGATCCATCCAACCACTATAAACACTGTGAGTCTCTTCGCCAATTTCATACTCTCTCAGGTAAGAAAAACTACCTGTCGTGTCTTGGTTAAAAGTCCATTCCCCTTGTCCTCTTTCATAGCAATAAACTCTATAGTCCCAGTTGTACCCTACTTTACCCGCTTCTCCCTCTTTGCCTTTCGGGTCGTGTTCTTTTTCTTCGTATTGACAAGTAACTGTCCACGTTGTTAGCGCTCCCATTACTGAAGCTTTTTTGATGAAGTCTCTTCTGTTCATATTAGTATGTCTTTCTGAACCTATGCCCTTTACCTTTTTCTTTTTTACCTTGTTCTTGCCAATTAATCAAGTCATAATTGTCTTTAAAGTCATCACTAAAACAATTACGAGGCTTATCTCCTTTGCCATTTTGATTATTGGTTTGCTTTTTCTCGCTCACTTTTAAGCTCCTTCTTTAGCTTTATTATGTCTCGTCGTAGCTGCTTTTCCAATGCAAAGCCTTTTTTGCAATACTTCCGCAGCTTCTGCATAGCTGGAATATAATCATCTTTAAAAGAAATCATACCGCCATTATCTAATGACCTTAAAAAAATTACGCCATCGTCAAAAGTCCCACGAAAAAGCACGAACTCCCCTTTTTTAATCACCCACTGAGAGGGGCTAACTGAATGATCCCAATATTTTTTGCATTCTATCATACTTGCTCCAAAGCCTCCCATTCTGGTAGATACCAACGCCCGTTTACTGGGTTGAACTGATCACTCTCACCACTCATGTAATTTGTAGGGCAAATTATTTTAGCTCTTTTGTTTTTATTTAAAGCCGCCCCCCAGAATGCAAAAGCACTGTTAGAAAGTACGGCGTGTTTACAGTGAGAAAAAATACAAAGTAATTCGCTGGCATTAAATTTATTACCCATTAAAGCCATTGTGCCATTTGCGAAAGAAATCTCATCAATAAAATTCGAGGATTCGTTGGGGTAGTCACAGAAGACAAAAGCTGTTGCGCCTCTTGGGAATTTTGCTTGATCAAACCTTTCTAGGGCCAATGAGTAATACCGTGGGGAAAGGGGCGTATGATAAAGCTTTGCTGGGAGGGGTTTATTCTTTTTATGTGTAATGTGATACTCCAAGCGCAAGCTAACAGCAATACTATTTTCTCCTCCCGCTTCAACATAAGGCTTTGTCTTTTTAAGTATTTTGTCATTAAAAACAAAAAGCTCGTCTCTTAAAAAATCTAAATCATGTTCAAAACAATATCTATTGGAGTAAGCGTCTATAGATAAAGTTTTATTTTTACCTTTAGTGTTTCGCCATCTATCGGTTCTTGGGGTCACTGTTTTAAAAAAATCAGCTATCTGTTGGGTGTCACATAAGTTATTAAACTTAATCATACTGGAATTATCTGGTTTAGCAATACTTGGAATCTCTTTTTCAATGTGAAAATGTTTGCTTATATTTGGGAACGTATCAAGAAGGTTTTGTTTTTGCTCACTGTAGCCTGGGTGATCTTCTTGCGTCTGCTGAAGACTAAAGAGCGTATTATCTAAAGCGTCTAGGTGCAATACTGGCTTACGATTTAAACTTTTAGAAATACAATAAGCAGTAGCAAGATGACCCATAATAACACCCAAGCCTTGCCCTTGAAGTCTAGAAGGATTTAAAATAAACTTTTTCATCTATTCTTTCCAAGTTATTTCTATTAAGTTATCACCAAAAAGCTCTCGTGTATAGTTAATGGCATGTGCTGGGTCAAATTTCTTGCAAGTATAAATATCAACAGAGAAAAATGCTGGCTCTCTGTCATCCCAAGCATAAATGTGCATACCGCTTTCTTTCCAATGAACATAGGCGCACCAACCATATTGAGGGTCATAATTACAAAACGGTGCAGTGACTTCGGTCATATTTAAAACCTTAGTCATCTGGCGACAGTATTTATCCATCTGCTCTGCTGTAAAAGGATTATGAAGTGTCCCTTCGATTATCAGCCTTTGTCTGCATATGTCTGGTGCTAAATCTTTATACATTTTTAACTAGATCGGAAATTATATATTTATTATAGTCTAAAGTTAATTCTTCTCCTATTTTTAAATCTTTTAAGGGTCTAAAGGAGTCATCTTTTTCTTGCCATATGCAATTTGGGTTGTCTGAATGATTTAAAAAATAAGATATATTGATATTATTTAAAGAAGTAGACATGAAATAATGAGTATCACTTTCGATAAGGAAATCGTCCATTATCTTTCTGACACTCTTGTCTAAGTGAGATACTTCTTCTTTGGGTATTTTCTTTATTTCTTTTAGATCAGAAGCACAGTCAGGAAATAGATTTGTCCCTTCTGGAATTTCCACAACAGCATGGACTCCAACTCCATGTATTTTAGAAACTTTTATTCTACAGAAGGTAAACGGTAAAAAGTTAACTATCTCTTCCTTTGTCATACTTTTTTATAAAAGCTGGCATTAAGACGTTGTTAACTAAATAAATTGAAAAATCATTATCACTTTTAAAATGAACGCCTTCCATTATTCTTGATTCAGCAACCATTTTTGCTTTTTTAAGTAATTCTTTTTTAACTTGTGGCTTTGCATGTCCTAACGCTTCAGCCGTAAAATAGGCCGACAGGGTGTGACCGCTTGGATAAGATGGATGATGTGCTGCCCCATTTTGTATTGATTTATTATAATCAAACTCAATACCATAATGCTCTGCAATTTGATAAGGACGAGGACGATTATAATACATCTTTAGCTTCATGGCTAAAACTTCTACATCACCGCTTGTAATGAATTTTAATACATTTTTTGGGGCTTTTTCATCAGTAATTTCTTCATAATGGTCAATTACAAATTGGGCTGGGTCTTCATCCATTTTTTTAAGGTTAGAGCTAAAATCCTCTGGATGATCCATTGACATGAAATTTTTTATTGCAATTAGTTCCTTTTTTGTTTCTTCACTTGAGTTAGCAGGGGGGGCAAAATCGAGCAGTTCTCGTATATTAATGTCTAAGAGCTTAAAATTACTATTTGCAGTTTTTAAAAAAACGTCAGGAGTTTTTACATAAGTCATGTCTTCTAAAGCCTGAGCTTTAATCTGTTCTGTGATATCTATTTCTAATTCAAACTTCATTCTGATAATTTTACACTACTTTTTTCTGTTTTTAATTTCTTTTGGGGAAAAAAAGAATTTTCCAGTATATTCTTCCTCTAATTGGCCAAGATCGTAAATACTCTTAGTTTCCGTATCTGTCTTGCATAGCTGTTGATAAGCTTTTTTATCGCTAGACCACTCAGACCCCGTCCACCACTCAAACCCCTGATACATAGACTTATACGAACACATACTTTCGTACCCACACCCCAAATATACATATTTTAGACCTTGATCTATGCACATTTCTACCTCTTTTATGCAGCTATATTTGCCAAGAAAAGTCCTTGGTTTGTGATAATCCCAGCAAAATTGAATCGAAGTTACGCCGTCTGCTTTTTTGTAGGTGCGACAAATAACAAAGGCATGAAGCTCATTGTTCTCTCTATATTCTATTACTTTCTTTTGTTCTGGGTCTATTAGTAAGTCTTGAAAAAACTCATCATGAGTATAAAAGTCTGAAAAAATTTCATTTGACTGTTTGTATTGATTACTTTTTAATTTTATATAAGCCTCGTATACTTTTTTTAATTCGTCGGTATCACAATCTTTTAAGTCTTTTACAGTAGACTCTATACCCTTGCATGGGTCAGTCATTTTCCTTATTTTTTTATTATATTTTAATTCAGATACTTTTAATCTAGTCTGTCTACCCTGACACCAAGTCTCTTTGTATTTGGGGCTTTCTAATTTGATCCAGCCGTTCTCTAGAGCATGCTGTTCTTCTTCTTCTGAAACATCTTCAGCATAAATACCGCAATTTATTATCCCCAAAACGTCAGACATTCTTCCATAATAATGACTAAAAAATATTTTCATTTAAAAATTCTAATTTTTAAATTTCTCCATCAACTTAGTTACTCCAATTATTTCAATACCCACTTGGGTGTTTACCTCGTCAGTATCTATTGTTATCATGTTACGCTGCTTGTCGGAGTAAACAATTACTGAGCCAACTTGGCCTTGAGGCGGGGCAACATAAATATACATAGAGTCTGAGCTTTCATCGTAAGAGATGCGATTATCAAAATCATACTCTTGATATTTACCGTAATCGTCTGGGGTTTCTAATTTCATAATTTACCAATGCCTTATTACGTTAGCTATAATGAAAAAGCAAGTTACCACGTTAACAATAACTATTAACGTCCTAATCATCAAGCTGATATTTGCGTCTTTATTCTTTAAAATAGGAATATCTGGCGCATCATCGTCAGTCTTACCGATACGATGATCTACTGTCCTTGACCAAATTAACCAAAGTCTTTTAAGCATTCTACCAAAACGGGCCATATTCACCCCAGAAAGAATCTCCCGTTAAAACGCACCATATCATCCGCCCTACTAAATAAACAACAGCACCTATAACGGGTAAAGCTGGTATTAAGACAGCAATACCAATGACAATGAGAATTACTGATAGAATATATTTAAACATTACGATAAGAAAGGTACTTGAATACAGTCCCGCAAACTAAGCTCTTCTTTGTACTTCATAATTAATACTCCATAGTCAATAGCTGTAATTGTACAATGCCACAATATTAAGGATAAGTATGCTGCGGCTGTCATGGTTAAAGCTTCCCAAGGCTCTCTGTGCTCTTCTTTCATTTATTTCTCTTCCATGTGCTCCATCTGCATCATAAGCACTTCATTCATTTCAGTCATTTCTTCAGCATGATACATCATTAGCTTGCGCTCAAACTCTGCTTCCTCAACTTTTTTCTGCATAGACCAAATACCTATCACTAGCCCAAAAGCTATGCCTACCATAACCGCTATGACTGTTCGTTCTTGGGGCGTTGGTTTTAGTACGTTCATTATCTGGCGTCTTCGTAGCGTTTAAGAGCTTCCAGCCTATCCATAGCATCAGCAGCCATAGAAAGGGCTTCTTCGGCATTTTTGTAAAAGTCACCAGTAGAATGATCCCCGATACCTACAGACCTGTCGCTTAGTAGCTCCATAGTTAGATCAGCTTTGGCTAGATCAGCTTCAGCACCAGACTTCAGCATTTTGTATAGTTTTGCGTTCATAATTACCAAGGGGTTATTTCGTATCCAAGCTGGTTAAATATAAGGTTTAGCAGCCATAATATCAAAAGATATATCGGCAATTCAACAAGAAACTGCTGCCAAACAGGCAGACTTAGCTTCCAAGTCTTAAACTTATTTGGCTTGCTTGCTCCTACTTTTTTATCAACTTTTTTGGTTAAATATGAAACAGCGTTGTCTTGGAAGTCTTTTATCCAAATCAATGGCTTTAACAGTAATTTAAAAAACTTAATCATTATTGCGGCGATTCTTGTATATAGACGCCTCCCAAAACGCTTTCCAGTTAATTTTTAACCAATTCCATAGGTTTTTGATCATATAATGCTTTACACATTATATTAGCAAGATAATTCGTAAATAAGCTTGGCTACTGCAATATCTTCAATTGCCACGCCTGTAGAGTCAAACACGGATATTCCCTTATTTAAATCCATAGATTCATGGTTTTTGATAATATACTTCAAAGAGTTGATATCAAGCTTGGGCCACTCGTTACTATACTGTAATTCACCTGAATGAAGAGCTTGCTGCGGGTCATCACAAACAATAGTTGTGGAGCCGCCAACCACGTTCGTCATCAACTCTCGCTTACCAGCAGCGTCAGCACCAACTGCATTAATATGACAACGATCTGGAAGATCAAGAACATTGAGATAAGCTTCAGTGGTCGGGGTAAGGGTGGTAACGACATCAGCGTGCTGAACGGCGTCTTTAACAGATTTATTCCTGCTCCAAGATTGGCAAAGATTTTCTCTGCCAAGCCAATTAAAAAAGATTTTTTGCGCTCTTTCATCGTGATCGTAAAGACTAATACCTAAACTCATGTGGTTTCTACAAATAGCTTCATAAGCTTCGACATGGTATCTGCCTTGTATTCCACAACCAATAATAGCAAACTCCCGTGCGTCTGGGGCACAATATTTAGCAGCAATCGCAGACGTAGCGGCAGTTCTATAGGCCGTAAGCGTCATGCAATCCATTGTCGCAAGTGTTTCACCCGTGCGCCTATCGCTTAAAACAAGCATTCCACCCACCGTGTGTTTTTCTTTTTTCCAATTATCAGGAAACACGCTGACCCACTTAACAGCCGTATAGTCACCCAATGCTGCTGGCATGGCTCTGAAGTCTCCACCCCAACCATCAAGATAAGTCTTGGGGATCATGTCGGCTGTTTCGTCAACAAACGCCGACTCAATTGCCTCGGCAACATCAAGCCACTTATAGCATAAAAGGTCTTCTACTTGCTCGTTTCTGATGTGAATGTGTTTCATTAGTATCTCTGACTTCTAAAGAACTGTTTAGCAAGGCGCACTTTTTCTCGTAAAACCTTTAGCTCATTTTCCGAGCCTTCTTTGTCTTGCAAATAACCTATTGACTCATTTAAACCTTTAATTTCACGGGACGTAGATGTTTTATCAAAGCAAGTTTGCTTTAAATATCCAAAATAAGATTTATAATCTAAACCCGCTTTTGCACATGACTCTCTATGCTTCCTAGCTCCAGCCCTAGAAGCGGCATTAGCCTTTCTGCCGTGTTCAGAGGGGTCGTAACCTTTGGCCTTCTTAAATTTTTGATAAGCTTTGCTTAAATATTTGTAAGTATCTTTGCTAGACGCGCTGGCGTAGCTCGTAAAGGTTTTAACTTTGACGTTTAAAACTTTCGCCGCCTGCTCTAAATCACCCGTATCGTTTAATGTTTTAGCCGCTAATTTCAAAAGTTGAATTCCTTCTTTGCTTTGGTATTTGCTTTCGTACTTTCTGTAATCTACCCTGTTTGAATGAGGGGTTATAGCTTTTCGCGCTCTCCTATAGGCCGTGTCGTTCATGCTCTAACTCTATTTGAAACTTGATTGTGGGTCAAGATTTAAATAACTCTTTTATCACATTTAAAAACACAAACTTCAAATTCTTCCACTCTTTTAATCTTCTAACACAATAAGGAAGCCAGTCAGTTCCAAACGGAACGTATATCCTAACTCTGCGACCTTCGTCTCTGTATTGTCTTTGCAGGTCTCTTCTTATGCCGTAAAGAAACTCATAGTCATAGTAATTAGGGTCTGGTATTAACTCGTTAATGTCTTCTAGTAACTCTTCATCGTGAGTGCCAATTGCTGGTTTATTTGCTTTGTGTGAGTAAAGGTTTGCGGCGTGGTTGAAAAATGAACCGCCGATTGTTTGAGGGGTTTGGTATGAAATATCTTTTGACTCTTGGTACGCGCCCTTCACTAGCCTCACAGAAACGCCTTTATCAATCAGCACCTTTAAATCTTCTTCAGTTCTGAATAGATTAGCTTGTATTGCTACGCCGCAATTACCATGTTTTTCATTTACAGAAATAGCAAGATTGCGAGTCAATTCTGTTGTGGAGGAATCCTCCATGTCCAAGCGAATTGTGTGACCCACCTTGGCGGCTCGTTTTGCTAAATTATGCAAAATTATAAAAGCAAGGTATGGGTGTACATTGAGTCCGACTTGAGAGGGTTTTATTGAAATGTCGATTTTGTGATCGCTAAACTCTCTGATTATCTCGCAGTATTGCTTGTAGGCTTTTCTAGCTTGAGTGTAGGTTTTACTGTTTTCTCCGATATAATCTACTGAAACTTCGTATCCATTTTCTATCAAGCGTAGTATCTCTGGTTTAGCCGACTCAAGACTGTCGCCAGCTATGAACCTTTTCGCCAGTGGGTATAGCAACTTCATCTAGTATTCTTTACATCAAATAATTCATCACTGACCTTTAAATATTCATTTTTCCAATATTCACTAATCACGTTTATTTGCTGCTCTAACTGATAATTCGTGGTTTGTGAGCCATAGTACATAGATTTCCAGTGTTCTATAGCCGACTGTTGATTAGCTATGATTTTAGTATAGCCTATTACAACTTTATTGTGAACCTCTAATTGATCATCAACGGTTTTACTTAAGTCATAATTAAACCAAGCTTGATACCAGTAAGCCAAGCTAATCGTTATGGCGATAAAGTATCCTAACCTAATATTGAAATCAATCTTTTTCATGTCCAACTAATATAACCGTAAATGTTCATCAGGCCAATGAGAAACGAAAGCACAGCGGGTGGATAGGTTTTTTTCTCACAGCAATACAAACCCATAATCATGTTGCCCACAAACCAAATTACCCAACACACTGGGCTTTGGTTTGCATTAAAATAATAACCCATAATTATGAGTACCATACTAATCCACCCAGCAATATGCCACCAGCTATGTACTCCGTCTTTCATAGTCTTTGACTTTCTCTGTTGTTGAATAATTTTTTCTCAGTGCAATAATAACATTTCAAAAGTTCCTTGTCTATTCCAAGCTTTTCTCTGACCCCCTGAACCTTGTAGTCAGCAAGCTCTTTAAAGTCTACGGACGACAAGTCGGTTGGGCATTGACTACCAGCCATTACGCCTGAATAAAAAATGTACCTCTCTTCTTCAGTGAACTTATACCCCTCTGGGTAAAGATATTTAGTGACCCACAAAAATAAGTTTCTTCTCCAGCGACTCATTTTCTTACCAGAACCCATAGTGTAGCCGATTACAAACGCTTCATCTTTTACGAGTAGCCCACGCCCAAGCAGGACATGAATACAATCGTGAGAATATAAATCCACCGCGCCTGTAAATAATTTAGAAGTAAAGTAATTCGGGTTTTCTGTGAGCTTAACTATGAGCGGCACATCTTCTTGAACAAGTTTAAACTCTCGCATTGTGTCAAGAGTTTTGTGGAGTATAGAGCTTCCTTTCGATAGCGGATGATGCCAGTTAGCGGCTAATTCCTGCCTTCTCACAAAGTCTCTCTCTTTCTTTTCTATTTCTTCTCTAGGAGTCATCTTGTTCAATAATGTGGTCTAGTAAGTCTTTTTTGACTATGTTAACTGGGTACTCGTACCCCTCTATCTCCGTTTTAAAATCTTCGGCGTATTTAACAGCGTTTTTTCTTTCTGCAAACGATCCGACTATTTGATTCCTGTGGTATACTTGGTAAATGTGTTTGATTTTACTCATACTGGCCTCTTACTCTCTGTAGGTACTGATGGTGCATTCTTATGTGAACCGCGTGTTCACGGCAATCGCCATTGATTAGTTCTCCGCCACAAACTTCGCATTTAGCTTTCTTCTTTGTTTTCGGCTTTTTACTCCAAGGCTTATCGCCAAGAACCTGCTGCTCAAGTTCTAGAATAGTTTTTTGACGCTCTTCTTCTGTCATATATTATAAACCCTTTTCTCTTCTGTTTCTAATGAAGAAAGTTTTTCTTCGTCAGAGAATTCAATGGCTTTAAATGTATCGGCTACTTCAGTCGAAATGCTAAATTCCCACCAAAAACGAGAATCTCTGCATTTTTCTACTTCTTCTACCGCCCAAGCGGCAAACTGTGGGTTTTTGTACCGCTCTAGGGCAGGTTTAGAACCAAAAAGTGGATGCCATTGATCCCGCACACAGCCTACTACATAAGAATATACATCATCCCAATCGGTTTCTGTCCAATTGTGCATCTTTGAGTTAAAAGCATTTTCAAAAACACCGACTAAAGAAGACTCAAAAGAAGAGGTTTTAAATAAAGTATGATTTTCTTTATGTTCTTCTAAAATTGTTCTAACATATAGCTTTTCACCTAATTCCGCACACCTTAAAGACTCTTTCGCTCTTTCTGATATCTCTTCTTCGTTGATTAAACGCTGTTCTTCAACTTTTTTAATGTTAGCGTATCCTAAAGTTAATGAAGAAGACACTGGTTTATCTTTTAAATCTTCTTTGTTTATTTCGTAACCAATTGAATTTGCGTAAAGAATGACTTCTTCCAACCCACCTGGCGATGATTCGAACGGTGCTTTTGCTATATCTTTAAGAGACTCCTCTAGGTTGTAATCTTTAACTTTATCTTTAAATTCTTTGTGGCTTTCTTCTCTTGAGGCGGCTATGTTTTGCCCTGAAGATAACCACTGCAAACCGTAAGGCGTAAAATTACAAAAATGAGGCTGAAGACTGTGCATATTACCGCCAAAGGCTTGTTTCATGCGAATCCAAATCACTTGTGTTTGCTGAACTAAAAGCTCATCTTCGGGGCTTGTTCTATGGTCTACGTGGTTAAATATATGTGGCTCAGTGTTTTCCAAGAAAGCACAAGCTACTAGCCTGTGGCAATCAAAACTTTTTCCTAAAAACCCGACCCCAGAGTATTGTTTTCGAGAAATATTAATTTTATATTCAGTCTTTTCTCCGTTTGGGTGATACCTCCAAAAAGAAGGCAACAGATCGCAGTATTGATTACCGAACTCATGAATCCAATATTCAGAACCATCTTGAACTCTTTGCAATGCAGTTAGTAAAGTTTTAGGAGCATGTGGGAGTTTAGCAACGTCACGCAAATTAACCTTTCTCTCGTTACGCAAACGCTTCTCACGCTGCAAAATGAAATCTTCTCGAAGATCGAGAGTGGGTTGATCTTTTTTTATTTGTTTTTTTATTGAATCTAGAGAAGCGCGTTGTTCTGGAGTTAAGTTTAAATCGCGCAGAGGGTCATCTTTTCCTACTGTAACCGCATCATTCTTCATTTCTCAATGGTATACTAACCTTGCAACAAAGCCAAGAGTTTTTTAAAAGTTTCCGTAAATCATTGAATTGAATTTACCAGTTTAGCTTGTAGCTCATTTGTTCCAACTACGTTTGCCTCCGCATCAGTAAGAAATCTAAAAATAGTTTTTTCTTCCCCAACCTCAACAAACACTGTTTCTTTTTTAACCACTTCTTTAAAAGGCTTAATCTTAATAAGAGTTACCGTACATTTAACTGGCCCCTCGTCTCTCTTACTGTAAACGTGAACATTAACAATATTCTCGCCTTCTACTACGCCCCTAAAGGAAACTTTTTCTTCGTGAAACTCTACAACCTTACCCTTGACAGCTTCCCCAAGAGAGTTGTTTCTTCGCCCTAAAGCGTCATGGTCTAAGCTTACCAAGCTGCCATGACCGCCCTCTCTTCTGTTGAAACCAACCAAATGACCAGAAGCAGACTGCACCCATAAATCTAAATCATCGCCGCTCTTGCCGTCCCAAGTTAAAATAACTTCATAAAGAACATTTGGAGGGCGCATTTTAGTTTTTTGCTCTTGTGTTTTAAGTAAGAACAGAATTGCCACCAGCATCAACAAGCAGCAGAAGAGCACGTCAATGAACGGCTTGAATGTAAAATATTTTCTTTTCATGTTACTCGGAAGGAGTCTCTTTGGTTTCTTCCTCGTCCTCTATCTTCTTGTCTACTTTGAAACCTAAAACTAGAAGCTGCGCTTGTAGGGGTAAGCTAAAAATAATACCACAAATAGTAGTGTAGAAGGCTGTATTAAGACCTTTCTTTAAGCCTGCAACTATTTGACCAAGTGGCGCTGTTGAGTCTAAATTTGTAGACGTAGCAACGCAAAGACCAAAAATCGTACCTAGTAGGCCAAGAGAGAAAAAATGTTCGGCAGCAAACCAACCAATATTTGCTCTTCTTTGTAGATAGTCTTTTTCTTTTTTTCTAGTCTTTGGGTTTTTAGTGCTCATGTGATCTGAGAGGTAACATAAGTGGCCGACATAACCTGAAAACAAAACATACAACGCCATAATCAAAACAGAAAGCTTTGATATATCGTTCTCAACGATGATTGTAAGGGCTCCTCTAGTTTGCGCGAAAAATAGAGCAGTAAATATAATTGCATTAAGCAAAAACCATTTAGTAAAAGTTTTCATAATTAGGTTGCGTCTCTTGGGTCTACTGGTTCGTCATTTCTTTCCCAAGGAAGCTCAATATTCTCTCTGGGTTTTCTATGTATTTCTGAAGGTGAAAGCTCATGGAACTCCCAATCTTGCTCTTGAGATTCTGAGCCATCTCCATCTTGTCCTTCTTTGTTTTTGTCGCCTTTGGGTCCACCCGATTTACCCTTCTCTTTAAATTTGCCTTGTACTGGTTGCCCTTTTCTAAGTTTTGCCATTACGCCTTTTTCTAGTTGTTCGTGAAGTTTGCGGCTATAAGGAAACTCAAAAAGTCTAGGTTTTATACCCTTAATTTTATAATTAAACATATTTACAACTCCACGATCTTCTTTGTAAACTGACTCGCCCAGTACGTAAATACCTCCTTTATCTCCAGTAAGTTTATTTGGCTCCTTAATAACAACCCAGTGCAAAAGAGTTTTTTCTGGCATGTCATATTTATTTGCTGGCCAGCCTAAGAAGCTATCTGTGGCGTTCCAGAATACCACAGTAAACAAACAGAAAAGGGAAATGCAAAAAACTTTAAGATACCATTTAAGCTTGGATTCAACAAGAATCCAAAAACTCAAGCCACCAAAGATCAGTAGCAAAATTGGTAAAGTTGTGTTCATCCATCGTCACCTATAGCTTCAACAGGGCACTCTTGTAAAGCTTCCGAACATTGAGTTTCTTCTTCTTCATTTTCTGGTTGTTTTTTTACGTATGAGTATCCGTCGTCATGGTTAGTAAAGTTGCTTGGCGCAGTTTCTCTGCACAAGTTGCAATCAATACATTCCTCATCAACATAATACTTTCCCTCTACGTTATCGTCGTATTTGTTTTCTTTTTCAGCCATTTGAACTGCTACTTCCCCCAGTTGTCTGCGTCAAAATAATCCGTGTAGTGTGCCTCTCCCCTTACTTTTGGGTAAGTTCTTGGTCTTACACAGGCGTCCATTTCTTTTTGTCTTTGTTTGCAAATTTTTAATTGTTTTTCTGTTTGTAATTGCTTATCTAACCAATTTTTGTCTACGGAAAAATAACTCGCAAGTCTAAGAAAGAATTTAAATAAAAATGTACTCATCTGTCGTAACCCTTTTTTAGCTCTTTAGTATAAATATACCGTATCAAGTGCCAAGCCACAAGGCAGGTTGCAACCAGAAAGGTCAAGGAGCATAGCCACTTTGTAATACTTACACCTTCTTTTTTAGGTTTGACGTTTAAAGATTCGTCAATAATCACTGTGTACGTACCATCTGCGTTCTTTACAATTTCATGAGGCGCTGGTGGGCGCACAGGATCATGTTTTGACTCCTGCTTTTCTGAGCTTTTCCACATTCCGCAACCGAAAACAAATAATAAAACTAATATAATAAAGTATTTCATGTTATTTCTCCTTTTTATTCCAATCTGAGGCTGAATATCCAAGTCTTACGGCAAAACCTTTTATATACGTAAGTAAAGCTGGGTGCGTTTTCAACTCTTTACCATAATGAAGTGCTGCCCAATTAGCGGCCCCTTCGCAGCTATTACCTCTAACATTGTGCTGAATTTCGTGAACTATAGTAGCAATAAACCAATCATCTCCGCCAAACTGGGTGTAGTTCCAGTCACGAGACCCCATCCAAACCCCCCCGACACTATTTGTCCATGACCCTCCTTTAGTCTGATTCCAATGCGTAACATTTGCTTTCCCCTTCGCGTAAGCTTCGGGGCAATTTTTTTTAATGTAATTAAGACTCTTTACCATACGGTTATAAAAGAAAACATCACCATTAATTTTCCAACCATCATGCAACCTAACTTTTGCGAGAGCTTCTCCGAGCGGAAGTCTAGCGTTGTGCCTGTGATCTTTTTTTATTTCACTAGCGGCGGAACTAGCTACCAAAAGTGCCAGAGTCACTATGGAGTTTAGTATTACTTTTTTCATCTGTTTTTATTTTCTCAGACTCTTGACTTTTAGTCAAAGCTTTTTTCTCTCCACATTGAGGACACCTATCAAAAAAATGTATCACACCGCATTTACACTTTGGACATTCTATTAATTCAACTGTCATTAGATTTTGGAACACCAAAGCCTTGATTCATCATTTTAGGAAGTTTTCTGGGCTTTTTACTTTCTTCCTTAATCCATTGTCTCACTTTTGCGTCTATTTCAAAACATTTTTTTGTCTGACACCGACCACAGCTAGGGCATACTACCATTGGAGCGCGAACACCCCCATCGCAGTCTTTGTGAACGCATGGTTTTTTATTTACCGACGTACTCATGACTCCAGCAAATTCTTTTGTTATCTGTCCAATGACCCCTGAACATTCTTTCTCGTTTGATGTCTTTTCTCAGCGTTCTATTCTTACAAGTTGGCCTCCAGAGTTCTGAGCTTTCTCTATGCAGGCCCATTCTTGGGTGAGCCGTTCTTGAAAAATACCTGCACCCTTTATCTATATATATTTGAGCTACCGCCTCTGAAAGCCTATTACCAATCCCTAAGCCTTGAAAGTCGGGCAAGATAACCGTTCGTGAGGCTCGCCAAGCGTTTTTAATCATACCTGGCATGGCTAGGACTGCTACAAAACCAACAAGCTGATCACCCCAAAATGCGCCATAACAATGAGACGCTTTATTTAGCTTTGCGCTTAGATAGTGAAACTTTTTAAAGGTTTCCCAAAGTCTCCAATTTCCTCTGTATACATCGATTTTAATTTGAGGTCGTTGAAGATACCTTCCCGAATGAAATTCGCCACTCATGGTGTTAAACACCCAATCTGGCCGAACCCATTCTAAGATGTCGTAATGACAAGAAGCCAATACGATTTTTTTAAGATTGTGTTTATCTACGTAACGACGTAGCGCATGTGAAGCTGATTTAGCAACCTCTCTATTGACAACGGACGTATACTCATCGATTATCGCCCCATCTTCTAACCTGCGAGCGAGGTCACACCTAAACTGCTCACCATTAGAAAGCTTATCAAAAGGTAAGCACCATTGGGGCATACTGTTAAACCCAACCGCGCCAAATCTTTCGATCATTTGATCAGGGCTTTCAAAGTGAGACCCAACAGAACGATTCCCCCAAAGCGGGGCGTTCTGAGTGCCAATAGTTTTAAGCAATGTAGACTTACCGCTCCCACTCGGACCAACTATTGCTCCGATAGAATAGTCTTCTGGTAGCTCTGGTAAATCTCGTATTTCAGTGACAATTTCGCCGTCAAAATCAAAGTCGAATGCCTCTGATATTTTTGCGGTGAACTCGTCCTGCTTGGCTTTACAAGATAACTTCATAACCTAATATACTTATATACAATAAAAAGTCCAGGTTATTTTTTGTAATTATTAGCCTCAAGGAAGTTTTTAATCTTAAATAGCGCTACTAATTCAATCTGACGAACACGCTCTCTTGTGACTTTAAGTTTAAGACCTATTTTTTCAAGAGTCTGCCTTTCTCCAGTTGGGGTAAACCCAAATCTATTTTCGATGACCTTTTTTTCTCTAGCTGTAAGCTTACCCTTGTTAAGAGCTTTTCTAATCATAACGCATGACTCAAGCGTTAAGCAGTCTTCACTCGGAGGCTTTACGGATGTATCTTCAACCATCTGATACAAAGTTTCATCGTTTTCTCCATCTCGATCAACTTCACTATCAAATGATAAAGTCCCAAGGGCTGCGTTTACAACGCTATTCACGCGATTGCAAGTGCTACCAATACCTTTTGCAATCTCTTCAATACTTGGCTTTGCGCCGTTCTGCTCTTCGTACTTATTTATAAAAGCAATTACCTCATTAAACTTCTCTAATGAAGAATTAGGTACTCGAATATTTCTGCTTTTTGTTGTCAAAGCCTTTCTTATTCTCTGCTTGATCCAAAAAGAAGAATATGACGAAAACTTCGCGCCTTTCTGTGGATCAAAGCGGCAAGCAGCCTCGTAAAGTCCAATGTTGCCTTCGCTAACAAGGTCATCCATATCTAAACCCATGTTAACATAAGCACCCGCAATTTTAACAACAAGCTTTGAGTTGTGGAGCATTAATTTATGAACCGCAGCACGCTTCTTTTTGCCTCCTTTTTTAACGTCTTTACTAAGTTGGAGTTCTTGCTCGGCGGAAAGGGGAAAGTATTCAGCAATAGACTCACTGTAGACAGTATTAAGGTGATTCTTACTTTGGTAGCTCATATCTTGATGATATATGCTACTTGTCTAAAATTCAAGAAAAATTTACCACAAAGATGAAGGGTCTTCTGGATCGTAGGACATGAAGTATTCTGAGCCTTTATGGGTAAGTTTTAGCTTTATTTTTTCGCCTTCTTGAAGATGTTTGCCTATTGTTTTTAATAATTTAAAAAGACAGTCATGACAAATGCAATCACCGCCTGTTACTTCTATATCGTAATAAGCGTGAATTAAATCAAAGTAAGCAAGTTTTTTGCTCGCTAGCAATACATCATAATCTTTATGTGAGTATTCAAGGTCGCACCCGTTACAAGATATTTTCTCGTTACTTTCGGGCTTCGACGCTATAACTTCTGCTACTAGCATAACAAAATAAATTACACATTAATCTGTGGCAGCAGGATGTCTTTTTATATCACTGTTTAAATTTACTTTGCTATCACATTCTTTTATTACGTCCATGTAATCAACGTAAGGAAGAAAACTATTTATCTTTGAGTTCTTTGAGCACGAATATAATTTTACATTATTATCAGAACACTGAGAATTAAACCATTGCAGCCACTCAAACAGTTCACCGTATAATCTTTGACTGTAAGATTTTTGTTTGTCGTTTAATAATACATTATTATGATAGTCCTTGATAGAGTTATCTAAGTTACAGCCAAACAAGTAAAGATTCTTGAAGCCCATCCATAGCGCTAGATGGATCACTGTAGCAAAACCGTTGTTGTTCCATACAAAGTCTACGCTATTCTTTTTTAAATTAAAGATTGCATCTTGCGAGTCAGGCTTTTGCACTGAAGCATAAAACATATTCCATTTGTTGTTTATTTGTCTTCCCCTGCTTGTAAGTTCTGAATGATTTGCTCGCATTATCTTGATGAACGGCTGATCGTAAACGTCGTCAGGGTAGCCGTCTGGCTCGTCCATACCCACCCAGATGTCTGGCGTAACGTAAGGATAAGAAGAGTTAAGACCAAGGACTACGCGGTTGTGACCGTTAAGATACTTAGGGTTAACTAAAGACAAAGAAGGGCCAGAGCAACAGATGAATGCCGCAGCGTCATTGTTTACCCTTGCAAACGTGGTTTCAATATAACCATTACCACAGTTATAAGATATTGACATTACCTTAATTCTTTCCTAAGAAGCCTCCAGCGGTCACTGTCTATCTTCTTTTCTCCAGAATCAATCTTTCTAATCATATCCAACACCTCATCAATGTCATTGTAAAAATAATTATGAGGCATCATACCCAGCAACCAAAGCGGCGTTTTGTTTTTGCCGCCTTCCACAGAAACGAAAGTAGGCTTCTTCATTCGTACAGCAGTAACAAGCTCTTCTGCGCTGCCCCAGCTTGCGACATCTGGAACTATGTGAGCTACAATAAAATCTGATCTATCTACTAGGTTTAAATCGTAACTACGAACTATACTCATTCTTTCAGCTACATCTCCGTAATAGCCATTAGCTAAATCGTCAGCCATTCTCTGACGCGCCTCTTCATCTTCTTCTACGTCTTTAACGAAAGGTTTACGATATGGGTTAAATGTAACAATATTAAGCTTCTCTAGCTCGTCCTCCACATATTTACGCCAATCTCTTCCGCTGGCATACTGCATGTGTCCAACTAAATAGGTTCTAGTTTTCTCTAATAAGTTGGGCCTCTGTCTTTCTGTCAACTCTTTCATAATGTTTTCGTGCTTTCTTTCTCGCATAAAATAATCTAGACATCACTGTGCCAAGTGGTAGCTTGGTTTTTTCCGCTATCTGCTCGTAGCTTAAATTATGTTTTCCAAACAACTCTAATACAGTTCTATGCTCTGGCGACAAACTACTCATAGCTTCGTCAAGCTTAGTAGCTAGCTCATTCATCTCTATATCTCTTGAAGCGTGGTGTTGTTCTTTTGTTTCTAAAAACAAAGCTTCTATGTATGGGTTTTCTTCACAGAGAGCTTCTAGTGAAGATGTTTTTTCTCTACTATTCTTTCTGAATAAGTCATAGCAAAGGTTTGTTGCGATTCTGTAAATCCAAGTATAAAACCTAGCCTCGCCTTTAAATGTTTTTATTTTTTTCCACGACTTAACCAGAGACATTTGAAATACTTCGCTGACTAAATCTTCATTTTTCAGCCTTGAATATAGACTGCCTCTTAATTTATCAGAACAATCAATAACTAACTCAGTAAAAGCTTCTTGACTCCCCCCTTTAGCCTTTTTTACTAGCGCTCTTTCTTCTTGTAAAGGTAGCATTCTCCTAAATATAACCTATGTAAGCAAATCTTCAATAAAGAAGCAGACTTTAATAAGGAAGCCTAAGACGTATCTTATAACTGTAAGAGGAACTGACACTATTGCTTTCCAGATTCTGTATATTGTACTATTTGATTTAGCTTCGTCTTTGGTAATCTTAGCTTTAAGATCACTAATCTGATCCTCAAACTCTTTCTGATACTTTATACGCTTTTCTCTGTCTACGAACACAGCGTTCTCAAACTTTAACTGAATCAAATCGCCATGAAGGAAATACGCAGTAATATCTAACTCATAATCTTCCTCTTTTAGAATAACACCTGTTGATAGCTCTAGCTTTGCTGTGAAATCTGTAAGTTTTGTAAGCTCATTGGTTTCACTTCTGCCGAAAATTTCATCATCAGAAGTTATTTCGTAAGTGTCATAGGATGTGTCATTTATGCTTGGGCATAAAAATAATGTTTCTGACCAATCAACCTCTGAGAACTTATCTTTCCATTCATCAGGAAGACGGTTATGAGCATCTTCTATTTCTACAAAGTTCATGTTCATATGAACACCGTATCATCACCTTGGCGCAGGGTCAAGACTATTTTGACTTTCTAACGAACGCGCTACCTGACTTGTCGGGCATACATATAACATGCTCTCCTGTTTCTTTACAGAACTCGTTTACTGCATCTGTGGCCCCTTCCCAAAAACCACTAGAGTAATCATGAATTAGAAATACTCCACCATGAGACATGAGCGGGTAAAACTCATCAAGAGCAGATTTTATAGGCTTGTAAAGATCGCAATCTATACTAACAATTGAATACTTTTTTTCTTTATGTTTTTCTGTAAGTGTTTCAGGAAAGTAGCCAGCTTCAAAATGACAACAGCTTACCGCCTCGCCAATAAACGCCTTAACTTCATCAACAGAGACTCCTCCCCAATCGCCTTCTTGAAACTTGTCGTCAACGCCTTCTAAATCTTTTTTATCAAAGCCATCAAATGTGTCAAACAAATACAAATCTCTGCCAACAAAGTTTGCTATTTCAGCCAATACAACGGCAGAGTTGCCTTTGTAAACGCCTACCTCCGCAAAGTCTCCTTCTATTTCTTCTTCTAAGACTTGCTTGCAATTAAGAATTAAAGACCACAGTCTTACCAAGTCGTGCTTGTCAAACTTATTAACTAACTTGTTAAAAATCTTATGATTACCAAAGTGAACGTAAGAATCTGGAAGAGATACTGAGTAAGATGTTCTTTGCATTTTAAAATTCAGACAGCGTTTTGGGTTTTTGATCTTCTGGTTCTACTATAATTTCTTGTGGTTGTTTTAGATCAACACCGCTCCACCCCTTACCATATT
>MDTD01130322.1_pt1 | contig 19803 bp, 11 predicted proteins | sample 811221 | NCBI WGS metagenome assembly MDTD01 (sample SAMN05326646, study PRJNA326480) | marine metagenome | isolation source: seawater | place: Pacific Ocean: South West | collected 2011 | reverse complement strand
TCGAATTGGTTGGTAATCTATGAGATGATGTGAGAATGAATTGCAAATCATATTCCGAGCAAAGTAAATCCAAAATCTCAAGGAGAATTTGAAATTCTGCTCTTCTCAGGTATTGGTCTGCTTGGTCAATAATGTAAACCTTGGATGAATCAGATGCTACGAAATCTGCATTAGATCTTCCGAGGTCACCAATTATCTTCCATAACCTACTATATCCGCCTGGCAAATCTTTGTACCGCAAGGAACTTCCAAAAACGTGCTCCTCGTAGAAGGAATCTATACTAGATTCAATCTCCTCTATCAACAAAACAAGGTTATTGCCAGTGGTATTCTTTTTTTGGGACATTATTTTTTTTATCAGTTTGAAAAATTCAGTAGATGTTTTGTCCTTTGGTGTCGAATCATTTGAAAAGGTAATCCAGAACCTTCTTTTGTCGAAATTGTTAGCCTTGATGACATTTATTCGCTTCAATTTAGCGAGAAAACGTACAACCTCATTGTCTCTTAGAAATTCCATCTCATTACCGGTGTCAATGTACAGATGTAGATCAGTTGTAGTACCTTGAACAATGACTCTGCGCAAATAACATATTTTTCCTTCAACAATAAACTTGATTTCAATTAGAGAACCTTTGGCACTATCGTTCCTTGTTGTGAAATCCCAATCATGGGAGGTATTGGGAGAAAGTGCTGCTGAAATCATTCTAACCGATGTACTCTTTCCACTCCCATTGTTGCCAAAAATGATGTTCAAACCATCTTCAAAATCAAATATTTCTAGCTCTCTAAAGCAAAAGAAATCACGACAATTTGCTGAAAGAATTTTTGTTATCGGTATCGAGTGGTAGCTATGCTTCATTATCGAACACCAATCTATTCATCTTCATTGGCAAGGTATTCAAAAACCTCACGATTTTTCATGGTGATGTAGACCACGGTTTGTCCTACTCGGCGATAATCAATTTCATTTGAAAAATAGTCTTCAATAATCTCAATAAATGATCTGCGCTTTGGAATTCCGAATGAATGCGCAAATTGCTTCAAGGATTGCTTTCGCATGTCCTTGCTAACTAAGTACAGTTGGAAATAGCTAGAAAACGTAGCGAGATCAATCTCTCCTTGGATAGTACTCAAAGCGGCCAGAATATGGTGCCTAAAACTCTCATCAATCTTCAGAATTTCCCTTTCTGGCTTAACTCTCTCCTCTATGTTTTCTCTATGGTTAGTTCTATTTACGGCAATGACTGGTGTATTTTGCGAGGATTCATAACCGAAGATTCTATCAAAAACACGAATCCAGAATCCACGTCTCTTTGGCTCTGTAACGATAATGTCGCAATAATTACCGCGCCCAAACCAATGGCTTGGTGGCTTAATCGGCTTTCCATTGCTCTGCAGGATAGATTCGAAGATGTGGTGTACTTCAGGATACGATTCACCAGCATCATGGCCCTTATCGACTGTTACAGCATTCCATAGAAGGTACTTCTTTACGCGGTCCCAATTACCTGGAAAACCTTGCCAGTAACTAGGCGGGCCTAGGTAAATCTGCATCGTCTTATTCCGAGCAAGATTACACGAAGTACACATGATAATCTTGTTTGAGGATTCGTTAATGCCTCCAAGAGCACGATCATGGATATGTTCAGTGTTAGAATTCTTACGAGTTAGTCTAATGCCACAATGCAAACAACATCCCCCGTTTGTAACAATGAATTCGTGCTTAGCTTGATTCAATGGTGAACCATTGACTGGCTTTCCCTTTCGGAAAAGAAAATTGAATGCAGTTTCCAACATCTTTAGGTATTCTTGCTCATAGATTAACATGGTATCAACTAAAGATATTTTTCAAGCAGCTATTTCCTGTAATATTTTACGAAGAATAACTCATTGAGTTATCATATTGCAGTGATGTCACGAAATAACATCACTAACCCTAAGGCCGTAAATTGGCATTGCGAAGCATTCTGCAATTACCGTTGCAAGTTTTGTTATGCTGGATTTGAACAGCAAAGAATGCAACCAAAAATCAGCTTAGAAGAAGGTTTGCAGATTATTCAAGATCTTGCAGTTCAAGGTGTTGAAAAGATTAACTTTGTAGGCGGAGAACCAATGCTTCATCCTCACCTTGATCAATGGATTAAGGAATCTAAGCGAGTTGGTATGACAACTAGTATTGTTTCTAATGGAACAAATATGACTCGTGAATGGTTGAAGTCTATGCGGCCATATCTTGATTGGCTAGGTCTATCTGTAGATGCATCTAATGACCAAATCCATGCAATTATGGGACGGGCAAATGCAAGGGAGTTCAAGAATGGTGAATCCGGCCATCTTCTGCGTGCTTTGCACATTGCTAAGATCGCCAACGAACTGAACTACGGTATCAAGCTAAACACGGTTGTAACTTCAGCAAATGTCCATGACGATATGACTGCAGTCGTTAAGGAAATCAATCCAACACGATGGAAAATTTTCCAGGTACTGAAGATCGATGGAGAAAATGACGGAAGAGTAGAAGCTCTTCTAGTATCAGAATCGAGTTTTGATGAATATATCGACCGTCATATGGAATCTCTAAGCTCAACCTCAATTCAGGTTGTACCGGAGAACAATGATGCGATGCTTGGAACCTATGCGATGATCGATGCCCTTGGTCGAGTATACACCAACAAGGACGGATTCTATCTTTACTCAAAGGGAACTGTACAAGAAAACGGCTTCGCTCATTGCTGGAACGAAGTAAGTCCTGGATTTTCGCACGAGGCATTCAATGCTCGTGGTGGAGAATGGGACTGGGAAAGTTCTACGGGGGTGGCTTTGTGAACAAGTTCATCGTAATCGAAGGCCTAGATGCGACAGGCAAGTCAACTTTGGTTCGGAATCTGAGTTTAGCACTGGATGCGCATCAGCTATTCTGTCCTCCAATAATCAATATCCCTTCAATTCGAGAAGGTTCAGTTAGATCGCACTTTGATTCATTAAATCCTCTTCAGCGTAGAGCATTTTACCGCTTTTCTAACCTAGTTGCAAGCGAGGAAGTTAGAAAGATGATTCCTAGCAATCATGTGATTATGGATAGATATTGGACATCTACTGCAGCATTTGCTGCTATGGACGAAGGATTCGAGCATGACCTTGCGTTAGGAGAATACCCAGAAGAGATTTTGAAGCCAGATTTGCTCATCTTGTTAAAGGTGGACGAGGAAAATCGTTTGGCTCGTCTACAAGGGCGTGGTGAAACTGAAACCAATGAGGAATCAGAATTAGCTGCTAGTAAAAGCAAGCGAGAGAAGGTTCTACAAGCATACAAGGCATTCAATCCAGTAACCATAGATACGAGTAATAAGACTCCAGATGAGGTTTGCCAAGAAGCACTTCAAATCATTGAGGGGGTATTGCGATGAGCAACAGAAGGTTTCAGATGGAGAGGCATTTGCATGGGAGGAACCATCATCAGCGTCGAACTAACCGAAATCGACCTGCTCCACGTAGATTTATGCAGAGCTCTGGCGATGATTCTGGGTACCACAAAGTGGATTTGCACTCTCTAGCCCTACACATGGCAAAGAACAGAATCAAAGAGGAAATCAGAGATGCTAGATCTGATAGAAGACGGGGCGTCAAGTTCATTCACGGTTTCCATGGTGGTACAGCAATTAGGGATTGGATGCGCGGAATTTCTCTTGAACAATTTATGGAAAGCGCAAATATTTCAGGTAAGATTTGGTTTGATGAAGAAGGCACAACTTGTGTTTCATTGACCTATAATTAGTGATGGGTGGAACTAAATCGGTGAATACTTCCGTTAATCCATGGGAGCACCGAATCCTTGGTATCATTCTTTGCCACCTTTGGATTCGAAGAATCAGTTGTTAGAGGGGGAGCATCCCCTTGATATGATTCGTGATTTCATACTAGAGTGGCCAGGAGAACCAACAGTTCTGCTAACTCAGATTTCAAAAAGGCATCAAAGATTAGTGCAGATTGTTGGAGGCTATCCAGAGATCGGGATAACAAGTTACCCTTTGGATTGGCCGTTGCATCCCAAATCATTGAAAGCTATGAGGCTTTCTAGATATCTTGATTCTCTACCTTCTCCAATAGAAGGTATGAGTCTACGTAGTGCATTGTTGAATAAGGACGCATCGATAAGAAATCTGAATAAAAATGAAGCACATGCTAGGAAATCATACAGAAGATTTCTTGCCCTTTTGTTGATTGGTATAAGAGAAGATTTCGGTATAAAGCAATTAGGATTCACAGACAAAGAATTGATGTTTCTTGGCTCTTTACATTCTTCAGCCCATGATAGAGTTGGAACCTGTTGGCCTTGGGATGAAATTGAATATTACAATGGAAATAAGGCTAAAGTAGAGTCTACTTGGGAGAATAATGCTGATTTGTTTGATAGTGCACAAGGGGAATTATGGGGTGTAAAATTTAAGAAAATTCAGAAATGGATTCTTCATTGGTCTGCTAGTGAATCTGATAAAGATTGGACTGCGACACTTATCAGAGGTGCTTCAGCATTGATAGAAGGTGCGATTTCCTCCTTGCGTAATCAGATTATTCATAACTTTGGAGTTGGCTCTATTATTGTGGACGGAGGAGGCAGGTTGGAGTTTATTGCCAAGTATAATCCTCAAAATATGATAGATGCAGCACTTAGAATGACATTCTCTGGTGCATACCTTGGTCCAGGTTGGAGTTTAAGTTACCAGCCGAAATTTTCACAAGAAGTTGACAAAGTTATCAATCGCTGGGGCGATATTAGTGACAAGGATCAATTTTATACAAGACTACAAAATAATCTTCCACCTCATGAGGTGTATAGGCCTAGTGACAGGATTGAAGACGATGATGAGGATGTTGAATTTGGAAATAGCAAGAAATGTCCGCTATGCAATTCTGAGAATCAAATTCCCAAAGATGTTAGTTGGTCATCACTATTTAGCAAAGTGGAGAATAATGTATGCGATTTCCATAGTTTGTTATATTATACAGGCAAAGCACAGAGATATCTCGATTCAGCTATAAGGGATAGAGGGAAATCACTGAAATACACCTCCAAGGAGACCTTTGTGTCAAGTATTGCTAGACTTGATTTGAATTCTCTAGGACTGTTGTTTACATCTGAATACGACGATAGTAGAGAATTAAGCTTAGATGTCAGGCGAAGAAGATCTTTCAGATTCAATAGTCATTGGTGGCAAATAATCCATGAAGTTGTAGATTCATCAAATTATCAAGTTGATAGGATCGCAGCATGGATGGCAGCAGGTGACGATATTATTCTAGCCGAATATAGGCCAATGAATCAAAAAAATTCATCCGAAGAGTCTGATTTAGGCATTCTTCTATCAAATCTTGCATTCAAATTGAGTGATTTGTCTGATGAAGAATTCCAACATCATAGGTTGACTTTTTCCGGAGGCCTTTCGATAAGAGGAGACGGTACGATCCAAAATTGCTTAGTTCAAGCTGAAGAGTTTGAACATTGGAGTAAACGATTTTGGAGAGGTTATATGCTCTCAAATGATAATGAAGAGTATCTAATTGGAAGACTTGGTGAACCAAAGGAGTATTTCGATTTTGAAAAGCTAAGAAAGTCAAATGATGTTAGTTTTAAGTTATCTAGAGACAGTTTGTGGATATCAGATAGTATGTCGTTTTAATCAACTCAACCTTGCTTCTTCGCACGAACTTTTGCTTTCACAAAATCTACAGTTACTCAGTGATGAATCGAAAATATCGTAATTTGCTGTTTCAAGGATTTCAACAATTCTTTTCTTTTTTTGTGGTATTAACTCGTTTTCATGAAAAACGTAGGCATCTGGCGTAATAGAATTCATAATTTGTTCCATTACAACATAAATTTCAACCTGGTGAAAAGCAGAGGGTAGTGTCCTCCTATCTGTTGTTTTTATTTCAATAATTGATGGTTTTTCTTCGCATTTACTGCGTAAATCCATTCGTCCACTGATTGGAAGAAAATCACCATCAGGTAACTGAAAATTAACTCTAATCTTATACTCTGAAAACCAAAGTAAATCATCGAATTTGTTTGCTATAGCTTGTATATTCCAATTTTCGCAGATCTTTATTAGTCTAATGAAATCCCCTTCTTTCCACCTTGTTTCGCCTACAAAATTGTAATCATTAGTCGCCCATGGAAAATCCAAGTCACACAATTTGACTGAACTAGAATTGTCAGCGACGAATATTCTGAATCTTGTTGACTTAATCCACTTTAACATGTCTTGTCCCTTCTGAATAATTTCTTCAGAAGTGTTTCCAGACATTATGTGTTGGAGGACATCTTCGGCGATTTTACCCATGATTTGATCTGAGTCATACTCTCTCTCTACATATGGAATGTCTAAATTACGTTTCAAATCTACTTTTTTGTCAACCTTGTATTGTTGAATTATGTTGAAAATAGCGCGAGAGCATTTGGCTGATGAGGCTAATTGTCCAACGCCAACCCATCCATTCCAATCATCGGACATAGAAATCTCTCAAAATGGTAAATCACTTAGTAAATCGTTGATTGTTGAGGCAATTTTTTGCCTTTCATTGTAGAACTTTAGAATGGATAAGTGTATCATTTCCTTTCCTTCTAGCAATTCTTTAGGGTCGCCACCAGATTTCCATAAATCTTCAAAATCCTGTATCATATCCATTCTTTCAGGTGTAAAATCTACCTGCAAGAATTCGTTTACTTTTTCGTCCATACGTGGTAAAATCATTTCTGAAATGGGCCTTATCTTCAAATTTTCTTGGTTAAAAGTTATCTCAATTACTCCCTCATCTTGGTTGGCTTTTACAACATAGTCGTTCATTTGAGATAAATCTCCACCTAATTGGTTTGCTAAATTTTGCAATTCGTCATGAGGGGTGTCGTTTTGATTCCCAGTCTCAATAGTAGGTACTTTACCATATAGCAGATATCTCAGGATTCTCAAACCATTCTTCCTATCCAATTTGTCATGCTCTCTCTTATTTCTAAAGTCTAGCAAACAACCAACACAGGCTTTGTCACAACCCTTTCCTCCCATACAGAGGCTACCAGATAGTCTCAATTCTACCCTTTTCAGAATCTCAACGAAATCTCTGTATCCTTCTTCTCCATCGAACAAAGATGTTGTTAAGCCTGCTCCACCAGATACATCGTCATAGAGAAATATGTCAAAAACAGTCCTTGTTTCTCCATCGACTGTAACATTATGTTTCCTTAAACCTCCGCCTATTTCCATTTTCATGAATTTCTTGACTGCCTGGATTTCTGTAATTAGAGCTTCTTTAATTGCCCTGACTCCATCGTTCAAAGAATTGTTCAGAATAGTTCTTTTATCTGTGTTGAAGGGAGTATCTACATCAAACGTAAACAGTATCATATCTGTCTTGAATGTCATTCCTAAAAATAAGGAGTTCAGGCCATTACCGCTCATTCGTGTGCCCATGCAATGTGATGCAGCTTGAGAATCCAAATCCTCAAAATCTGGGTCATCTTTGTTCATTTCGCGGGTTCTCGGAGGAGAATACGGTCTATGGTGGCCAGGGTTCAACTTTCTTGCTTCCAGTTCTAACCTACCGCAATCCGGACATACAGTGTATCCGCTGCTATTGTATCCAGAATTGATAATAATTAAATCGATACTTTCCATTTCATTACTTGCATTTGAGGTTCTAATTTTCATTCTGTCTCCAAAAGAAGAGAGAAGATTTCTGTCCGCAATTGGCAACTTGTTGACTATATCGTTATCCTTCAAAGAGATAAGTTTGAGATTTTCTTCTCCAACCTCTGAGAGGGGCGCTGGTAATTTTACACCCCCCGAGTTTTGAATATCATCGTCACTTCGAGATACGGTTTGAGCCCTCATTTCATATCTATATCCTGGAGGGTCAGTATGCGGCTTTGCTCTATCCTTATGTGCGTCCCAAGGGACTACTAATGGAGCAAATCCTTCTGGCCTATACCATTTGCCAGATTCAACACTACCGGTTGTGTCACAAACTGGACATTCGGTCAATTCAGATTTTTCATTTAGATTATTCTCTACAAAGCCGCAGTTCTGCATTGTGCATCTATTGTACCATTTCAGATTTGTATTTTCATCACTGAATCCATCTTTGAAAATATGTCTGGCTCTATTTACTCTGCAAGGTGAGTTGAAGAATGACAATCCCTGTACTTTGTATTTCTCTCCGTCAATTGTAACCACTCTACCGGGTGAATACTCAGAAAGAGCTTTCTTGAGATCTTGCTGAGTATTGGGCCAGGTATGTCTGTTTCCACTCTTGTAACCTTCACCCTTGAAATCACATACGTCTAGGGGAAAGGAGAATGATGGCGTAATTCCTTCTCTTAGCAGGTGATTTAGCAAATTATCATTCATTCTTCTTCCACCTCAAAGTCATCAATATTCCATGAATCTACATGTTTCTTCAATCTGTCTACAACTTCAATAATTAGTTCGGGTCTAGCTCCAGTTGATTCAATAATCATCTTCGAATTCGTGGATAACTTATTTTCTGAAATTTCTCTTTTCACTGTATCTATATAATCTAGGAATTTGGTTTTACCATACTCTGCAGGCATATCGTGAACGAAGTTAGCAATTGAACCAAGACTCTCTAAAAGACTTCCATCAGTTACAGTCATATTTTCAAAGCTTAAAGTTTCAGGATCATAATTTTCTCTCTTGAAAAATCTCTGGAAGAGTAAAGCATTTACATGCCTATGGCGTATTTTTTCATTATTTAGATACAACCTTGGCGGCTCACTTGGATGGGAAACCAAACTTTCAGGTCTCTCAAAATTCGATTGAGCATACGCTGAATTGTCAATCCAAGTTAATGCCATGCTAACTTCCGAAGAACCTCTTCCTGCACGACCAACTCTCTGCTGATAATTTGATGCGTGAGGAGGAACAGTACGCAGTGCGACAGCATTCAAATCCCCTAAGTCTATGCCGACTTCCATTGTAGTCGTGCTTGAGAGTATATCTATAGGTGGTTGCTCGATTCTTTCTTCTAAACTTGCATCATAGGACTGAATTGGTACATCCTGGAACATTAGCTCATACTCTTCGGTTAGAGTATTTGCATCCTCTTCATTTTTCTTGGTAGAAATTTGTGCTGTGTGCTCTTCGGCTCTGTAAACAGCCAAAGTTGGCTCGTCATCAAAATCTGCAATTGTCCTATGCCAAGGAAGTAATCTCTCTTCGAAATAACCCAGTGCGCGTTCGCGATTTTTCTTATTACTTTCAGACTTATCTCCCGTATCGATAATTTTTCGATCTCCGCATCGGGGACATGGGAAATTATGCTGGGATTTAGGTCGAGGGTTGAGACAACTAATGCAGTAATATTGTGGGCATTGAATTGTTTTTCCTTTGAATTCTAAATCCAGAGTTTCGCTTATTGGTTTGAAAATTACTCGGTCAGAATCCAGAAGGAACTTGTGCTTCTCATTCAATTCTTTTCTATAAAGCAACTTGTCCCCATTAGTGTTTGTTTGTTCAACTATTTTTTCTGATACCTCTTCTATTGTATCTTGAACATCTTCGTCATCTGTCTGAATTATGTTATACAGTCCTTGCTTCAAAATAATAATAAAATCATCTTTATTGTTATCACTTGTCATTACTTTTGGAGGGAAGGATTTGAAAGAATCGTATATCGATCCATAGGATATAGTACCCTTTTCGTTGCAAATGGAACGCTTAGTACTTTCATCACGGTTATCATAACTTCCATAATCGCAAAACAGAAGGGGTAGAGAGGATGAGATGAGGTTCCACTCCTCCGATTCAAATTCAGAGTTATCACTCTTTAGTAAACAAAGTTCTCCCAACCCTAAAGATTGTACCCCGAATAATCCATCACTACACCATTTTAGTACAAGAGAACCCATTGAAGATGGAGGTGTGGAATAGGTGTCAAATGGTAAGACACTGGTCGACCAATTACCGCATAATTTGGCAACCTTCTGGATAAACGAGTCATCCTCTTTCATTTTTTCAATGATTATTTCAGCAGTCCTCTGACACACATCAAATTCTTTGACACCAGGGTTTTCCAAGATATTAGTTCTTACAATGTGAGGGATTAACCTATCTTCTGGATACCTCACTAAGTTCCTTAATCTAGTGCAATATGATATTAATTTCAGGTATGCGAACTCCGTATGGTCTGGGATTTTCTTTAATTCTGGCAAATCTCCTAGACACTTTTTCAGGTTGTCAGGGAATTTATCTTTACCCCTTGAGATTTTTTTTGCCAAATCTTTCCAATCTAAATTTTCTCGTTTGAAGGAATCTTTTGCCTTTTTGAAGGCCTCTCGTAATGATTTTTTGTGTTCTTTAATCCAGTCTTTTTCGGAGTTGTCACGGAGGTATTCATTTGTTGTTCTGGTGATATACCGGAAAATTCTCTTCCGAATGAAATCTTGACTGGATTTTTCTATTTCATCTGGCTTGCATTCCTCATATATCTCACTCAAAGCATCAATTTGATCATGGAACTTACAAAGGATACTTGACGTCAACAACACAGTATGGCTAATCATTCTAGACCTATCTGGTTTGTTTCCCGAGTCCGTTAGTGGATTATTTCTGGCGAGTCCTGAGAACAAACAAAGGTAGGGGTATAGTTTATGCAATGTACGGCTCTTTTCAGGTATTTTTTGGAACCATTCTTGTTTGTGTAGATAAACAAACATCGCCCGACCTTGGTCTGTAGCTTGGGCATTCTTCAGGTCCATTGCAAGGTTTGCTGCTCTCTGCCTACCGTCTGAAAAGAGTAGCATTTTTCTTCCCTTGTGAGCATGAGGTGAATCTTCCACTGGATCTAGGTTCGATGTCGCATTAGCAATCGCCTCAAGGAAGAATTGGTCTCCTCGTGTCTCAGTATCTGAGAATTGTCTAGTTTGTTTTTGTGAAAAATTCTCATTACAATAAGGGCATATTCTAGGCTCGATGTAACCGCCATTCTTTTCCCACCTCTTCTTTTGTAGTCCTGAATTTGGGAGTATAATTTCTATTTTTACATAATTATGTAATTCACTTTGTTCAGGCGGGAATTTATGTCCTTCCATAGTTCCTGAATATTTATTCAAATAAAATCTCTTCGAAGAGTTTACTTCATCTTCATCATCCAAAACTCTAGCGAAGACCCCAATGAATGAATCCTTGCCAATGTCAGGATCATAATTTCGTGATTGCCAAACCCTTGATATCTTTCCTAAATCTGATAGATTTGGAGTAGTTGCATCAGGGTGCATATTTTCTTCTGTTATCTCGGAGTCGCACCACAGTTTGACAAATGTTCCACCACAGTTTCTGTCAATCATCAATTCATAATTCAAGGCACTACATTCTGGGTCAGTGCATCTTCCAACACCCGCAGAAGATATTTCTCCACATGAAATACAGATTCTTGACACAGTATCTCCTCGGAAGAATAAATGCATCCTCATTGGAAGGAATGGCTTTCGAGAACCAATCAATCTTGCAGAAGCAATTAGATCTAACAGCATGTCTAGAGCGTCTTTACACTGATTTCCCTCAGGATTTTCAAACATGTAGTGTCTAATTAATTTGGCTCTACGTGGAATGTTATCTGCTAAATGGATATCCTTTGGAATACCCGAATAGTCTATTGCAATCTCGAGTTCTTTTTTTGCACCATCGATTTCATGTAGTGTATCTGACCGTAGAAGTAGCCTACGCAGTCTGTGTGCATGATTCCATGATTCCATGTGAAGTTGAACTCTGTGTTTGAGTTTCGTATCTTCTTTTTCTTCAGGGAATGCTGAATCAACTTGGGATTTTATGTCTTCGACATTATCAAAAATCTGTTCTAGGAGCCATTGTTCAACATCTTCTCTGGATTTTGATTCTAGTTTTTTGAAACCATCTGCAAGTATTTTCTTTAGTTCATCATTAATTTTGACACCCTCTTCGGTCTCCTTGGTCAGTTCAAGTCTTCGAGACGCAGGAATCCACATTCTTTCTTTTCTATCATCTTCTAATGAAAGTAGTCCAGCAGAATATTTCTTGGCCTCTTCGATATCACTCCCTAAGCTAGCAGATGTAATGATGAATTGAATTCTGTCTCTTCCCAATTTTTCAGAGTCTCCGCTCAGTACAGAAAGCAGTCGATTCAGTAAAAGACTGAATTCAGTACCCATTGCACCTTGGTAAAGGTGGGCTTCATCAACTACCAAAAGCAATTTCCTTCTCATCGGGTCTTTAGGATCCTTTTTCGCCCTTTCACATCCGTCTAGCCACTCTTTGGTTTCGTGCCAGAACACGTGTTCTAGAGGTCTCATTAACATGTATTCCAGCATCGAGTAGTTCGTTACCATGATGTCTGGTATGCCAACTCCAATCTTGTCGATAACTTCCTGGGTAGTATCGGTTTTTTGGTCCCATTTTTCTTCGATGTATTGTCGAACACCACCTAAATGCATCTGATGTCTAGAAATTAATTCTCTGTCAAGACAATCCCCCATGAATCTAAGGTGTACAGGGTTTTTTTGTTTTGAAGAGCCGTCTTTTCTCTGTAGAGGCATGTCAGATTTTTTGAAACGACTGAAAACCTCTTCATTTTGAATTAATTTGAACCTTGAATTAGTTATTTCGTCAATCTCTAACGTTAATTTCTCTCCATTCAATTCTTTTTTATTTAGTAGATTTTGTTTGACTAAACCTGGTAATTTTTCGAATGGAATCGAATTAGTATCTCCCGGCTCTGCAAGTTCAATTCTTCCTCCAACAGATGGGATTTTGTTTCTTTCAACCAATGCATCCCAAACTCTTGTATCGTGCTTTAATCTCTCATAGTGTTTGACAACTTTGCCTATTCTATTTTCCACCTTTTTGACTCGCTCGTACTTTCCGTCACTGTTAGGTTTTGCGAACCAACCATGGAACGGAGTTCGACCAGTATACATTCCAAATTGTGGGAATCTTCCATATCCATTATTGAGGAAATGAGTAGCAGTCTTTGGATCACCGAATAATTCCCTCAATCTTGACATTTGGTCTGCAACTAGTGCATTCATAGGATAAAGGATGATTGCTTTAATTGCTCTATCTGATTTTTCTTCACCGTCTTCAATCAACCGTAGAGCTTCGTCATGAAGATGGGTAACAATAGGATACAGGAAAGATTCAGTTTTTCCTGAACCAGTACCTGTTGCAACAACAACATCTCTGTCCTCAAGGTGACCCAGAATTGCTTCTTTCTGGTGAGGATATAGGTTGTAATTCACCTTGTTCAATTGCAAAATTTCAGAGAGTCCCGCCAAACGTTTTTTCTGTACCTCTGAAAGTGGACTTCCGTCTATTCCATTCCATTTTAGGAAATCTTCCGGAGAAGAATTTTCTCCTGGTTCATATTGAGGAATCGCTTCAATTAGTGGTTCTTGAGTTAGTGGAAAAGTTTCTTCGAGATACTTTGTTCTCTTTTCGATTATGTTGCCCCATCTTCTAGGTCCCTGAATTGCAGGATACACTCTTCTGATATGACCAACTAATCCCGTGTTAATGGCATCCCTCATTGCTGCAACTCTGACCATAACCTAACCACTCCTTTGAATTGAATAACTTTTATTACTGTAGCCACAAGCGTATTTTGGCGTAATTTGACAATGAAATTGCTAGACGAGAATCAATAGATGTTATCTCATTGAACAAATTGCTATTTCTCTCATGGAATGGTTGAATTATTGTCTTTCTGTAGTTATAGGGGGCTAAACTGTCGACAGGATTTCTTATAATTCCCATTTGGCCACTAGCTGCTATGAATGCCCTGAAAGCATCTCTGAGATGCTGCCCTAGAAGCATTTTTTTATCATCAGGGCCTCTAGAATCGTAGTATTCCTTGATAATTGACGGGGGCGATGGTCCACTGCTGTTAAACAAAATTACTCTGTGCTTCTCATCTTCTTCTTCCTTTTCAAGATGAAGTAAATAGATGTGAGTCCATCTATCTTCATCCTCTGCAGATTGAGGGGGATTTGCTAATCTCTGTATAGACATGTACCAGCATCCGCCATTCGCTAATTCAATTTTTAGCTCAGTCTGTTTTGTCTCCGTCCAAAGTTTAGATTTTGTTGGCTCTTTACCCATAGAATCAGAGTATAAAGATAGATTTAGATTCCCGTCAAGATCGCTTAAATTCAGCCAATGATTTTTCTCATATTGGTTATTCTGCTTATCATCATACTTTGTGCTATCATCAAAATGTGCCAGCAAAAACTCTGCAGGCCTCTCCGGATAAATGTCTAGACTTGGTAGTCTATCAAGCGGCTTAAGACCAGCCATGGAAGCCTTCTCCCTATTGATTAATCTATGACCGGTTGATAAGAACTTAATGTCATTAGAGGATAAATTAGGATATGAGATCTTCAATTGGGATAGGGATTTCCTAGAAATTAATAGTGACCATTCTGTATCATATTTTGGCGAGAAGTGCCCTTCCTCGTAACCCACCAGTTTGAAATTCCTGCTTTCATCAATATCCCAAACTCTTCGTGCTTCTTCTTTCTCTTCGTCTTCTATTTTGTTATATTGAGATTCAAACAAATATGATAGCAATTGATGGCTCTTTTGAGGTTTTGTAGACTGTTCTTCCAATTCAAGGTTTTCTGCAAGTCCCTGTAATCTATTCATGGTACCAGTAATTGTTCCTGAGTGAACAAGCTCGTTTTGATTCTCCATTGATGTGTACTTGTGGCGCATGATATCAGCCAGTAATATTTCATCAATTTCTCCATGGTTGGACGGAACCTCATCATAATCATCGAACCCGTTAATCTTGGAGGATTTCAGTAGTACTGGAATGAGAGTTCCCCAATTTAATTTTGTTTTATCTAGTTGCTTTATACTCAACTTTCGATATTCTTCATCGTATACTGATTTTGAGAGCAAAATTCGTTGAGAAATTTCAACATTCTTCTCATTTTGTATTGCGGAAATTTCTATTCTTCCACTTCCAGTAAGTAGGAGAGGAAACATTCTTGTTTTTCCTGGTTCAACAGCAAATCTTTCGACATTCTTTTCATCAACTGACAAATCATATTTAGAGTAGTCCTCGTAATGATCTATACCTACGTATTTTGTACCAAAATCTTGCAACTCAGCAGTTGCGAGGTAATTGTCTTTGGTATTATTTGTCAAGACTAAGACGTGTGACAAATCCTTGCTATAATCCACGCGAAGTACATCAGCAGATATTCTCGAAGTCTCAAACAATACCTCAAGATCATATTTTCCATAAATCTTACTGACTATTTTTTCGACAGATTCTGAATTTATTTTTGTAAATTGGGAAATCGGGTTGTTGAATGTACCATTTTTGGGGACGGTAGGCATTCCCTGTAATAGCGATTTAATAATGGAAATGTCAGGGTGATTATTCCAAACATAGTGCTCTTGGGAAAGAGTCATTTGGATAATATTCTTTCGTTGATGAGTGACAATAGTTGGTTGAAGTGTTGCTCTGGCACCATCGCCATGTTTTCTCCAAATTAACAGATCAAGTTTTTCTAAGTCAAAAAATCTCATGATGACTTTTCCAATGTTTGGATCGCCCCACAGCCTACCTTTCGATCCAATCAAAGTAAATTCAGATTCAGGCATTTGGAGAATTGTCCCCGAGATAGTAATTCCGTTTGGGTCAGAACCATCAAGAGAAATAGTACCTTTTACTTCGTTTTCTAGACTAGAATATATCATATTGTAGTTTGACTTCCTGTTCACATCTGATATTTCCTCTTCCTTTTCGTGTTTATACATCTTTGTGATGTCAACGCTGAATTTTAGCATAGGATTTCCTGCTTGAATCGACAAGTCTGGTGTGAGTACTACAGTTCGGCGTACAGAGTTTACCTTGTACTTGTATGGCGATTTTCTGTAGCATGGGCAATCCTTAGCATGCGAGCTAGGATCAATGTCGGCATGAGAAAACCACCCTTGCATGCCGATTTTCCAGCTTGTACCAGAACTAGGCTGCGCATTGAGTAATGACCCTTCACACCCCTTTTCGAGACAAATTTGGCAATGAAGGTTAAAACCTTCTTTCCTAATGTTGAGTTCTTTATCCATATATCGGTTTGGACTCTTTGCAGTCCCATAGCCGGTACGGGATGTTGTTTGTCGAGTTCTAACCCAGGTAGGCCAAGTATTACTGCCACTTACTCCAGTACCATCTAACACAGGCCCTTTGTAGGGAGGTTTATCTCCCTGGTAAACTATTCTGATTTTCTTTGGTGCCGCCATTTTCACATCTCCTTTACTTGTTTGACTTCTTCAGATTGTTGACTATCCTTTGACACTTTTCAACTTCTAGTTTGGCTGCTCTTTGCTGCCTTTTACCTTGGTTCTTTTTCGCATTTTCCTCAGCTTTTCGTGCTCGCTTCAAATCATTGAGAGCATCACCAAGAGGTGAAGAGTTCTTTTTACTGCGCTTCTTGTTTTTCCCTGAATTGTGTTTGAGATTCTTGTGCTTATGCTTGGAGGAATTATATTTGGCGTTATTTTTAATTTTACTTCGACCTTTACGGTTTGTGGTTCTAGTTGTTGTTTTTGTTGAACCCAATTTAGCTTCCTGAGCTTCTTTAGCAAATTGTGCAGTTGCTGCAGATTTAGCACGCAATCGAGCTAACGTCTCCTCTCGACTTAAAGAAGAAAGAACAGAATCGTTTTCTCTTTGTGATTTTAGTAGTTGCTTTGCCTTTTGCGAATACCTTGAGAGCGGGGAATTCTGTTTTTCTTTCCTTTCCCTGGCCTTCTGGCTAGCATTCGGCTGAAAGGGATCAAAGGGCTCATCTTTGCGACGTCTAGATCGGCGAATAGAATTCGGTTGTCTTTCATTAAAACCTACAATCCTTCTGACTTTTGATTGATCTAAAACTTCACCATCTTCATAATCGATTTTGTTACCATCTTTGAATATAAATGTCCTCTCCACCCATCCACGGCCCATTGGAAGCATACCAGAAAATTTCTGCTCTTCAAAACTTTTTATTTTGATGGATAGATTTGGAATTGTAGCCCATGCTGTATCAATAAAATCATTCCACTGCTTGACAGAAACACTAACTTCGTCACCCCTTAACGGGCTTCCAATAATGTTATTTTGCTCATCATAAATCACAATTTCAAACTGTACACGAACTCTAGAATCCAAAAGATTACTTTTTGCTTTTTCCTCGACTATGGCTACATCCTTGATTTCAATATTGAGCAACTTATCTTCTATGCGGCCATCTGCTTGTAATGCTTTTGCGGTTTTAATACTCAAGATTGTAGAAATCAAATTTCGATTTCCGTACCAAATTTTTTCAAGATCAGGAATTAATATCTGCGGCTGAATATCTATGTCCTTGGGGTAACAACTCACTATTTTTCCCCATTCCTTCACTATAAGATCTAAGTTGCCCGACAACAAAAAAACTTCACCATTTAATTCTGAATAAATATCGCAAGTAATTAGAGTATCCCCTTTGAATTCTCTCATTCGCAAATTGCGGAATTTAGGATTGAAGTCGACACTGAACATTCTTGTTCCAATAATATGGTCAAAACCAGTAAGGTCAAGTCTACATCTAGCTTGTATTAAATGGTCTTTATTTTGCAATATACGTTGCTTCCAATCAATTCTACTAATCAAGGGTCTAATCCATTCTGAAGATTGTACCATCGTTTTGTTTTCTTCGAGGGCTTTTGAGAATATATTTGTGGCATTACCAACAATAATCTTGACATGTCCAGTTAATTTACGATTAGGAAATCTTCTGCCAGCACTAAGGAGGAAGGTCAGATTATGTTGCTCATCGACTTCGATTTCACAGATTTTTATTGGCTTGATTAGCTCAGCATGAACGCAAGAATAATCAGCAGACTGTGTCCACTTCCAAAGGTTATTCTTGCTCTTAGAAATCATTTTTTCCCACCCTTTCTATTCTTTCTTTTTTTGTCCTTTCTTTCTTGTTTACGTTGCCTTCTCATTTCCCGACGTAATTTCCGGCCTTCCTTTTTTATTTGAGAAACGCTTTTTCCAATCTTCACTTTAGGTGCTCCCTTGTCGACAACCATTCCCGCCAGAGGCTTTCCTCTGCCCACCCAAATTGGACCCTTGCTTGCCTCCTGGTTCTCACAACCACTTTCAACAGGTACTTCGGAATCATTAGGTGATTCATTCGATGACTCAGGCTCCTGAAAAGGCGGTGTGAACCCTTCAAACCCACCGAACCCTTCAAACCCACCGAACCCACTGAAAGGCTCTTGTGGTTCTTGAGCAAGCGGTGTTTGAGTAGTGTCGATTGGCGTAGGTGGACTCAACTCTTCTTCCGGCATGATAGGTTGAATAGGTCGCGATTCAGTGACAGAACCACCTTCAACCAAACTTTCAGAGTCAGGCTCTTTTTTTGGTTCGTTTTTTAGAGGGTTCCATTGTCCAAATAATCTCACCTGAATTGGTGCGGTATTAGCTTCTATGCTACTTTTCGATACAGTTAATTCGGTTGTATTTCTCAGCATTTCAATTCTAAACCTATTTTCTCCAAGCTCAAGAGTGACATTCTTTGTCTCCTCAATACGCCATATTCTCGCTTTGACGAATTTGCGAATATCATCTACAAATGAGTTGTTAAATCCGTCAATTTCGAGAGTTAATTTTCTGTTTGAGTCAATTCTGTATTCCGAGAGATCTATCGGGTAATCAACTGAAATCGTCAGTGCAGTTTTATCTTCATTGATTCCAAATTCGGGTCGTGACCACTCGAAATCTTTGAGCTCTATTTTTTCAATAATGCCAAAACGATCAACGGATAAGATCTCATCAAACCCCTCTGCAGATTGGCCAAATAGCGGTTTAGGCATGTTTGCCTTTTCGACTAATTTTATATTCCAATCAGGATATGAAAATAAGCTACGGTTGGCATTCACTAGTTTGTTCCATTTCTTCCACTCTATGTCATTAATCGTTAGCGGATTTTGTTCATTATTTGGGTAATGGAAAGTGATGTTTAGTTTTGCATCCTTGATTTCATTGGAATTAAATTCCAGGTCTGTAACAACAATCTTTTGATTGAATTTGTTGTCGCTCTTATGTAAAATCTGTCTAGGAGAAATTGGATCATAAATTACCGATGAGGTTTCTAGGGCTCCATTGTTTAGAAACAATTTTGTTGCTAAGGTTGGGTCATGAATGATATTCCCAAAGACCTGATTTGCAGAAACAGATTGCGTTCCCGAACCGATTTTGTGAGATAGTAATTTGAAATTCCCTTCAACGGTAGAACTACCTCCGGTAAAGCTACCAAAAATATCAAGATTAAGCATCTTTTTTCTGGCTCCTTCTCTGCCGAAGCTAGTCGAAACAATTAGATCTTGGTCAGCAGATTTCTCGATGGAAAAATGTTGAACACAATGGAATATGCCGGTATCCAATACGCTAGGCTTGGAATCGTGGCTTGACCACTTCCACAATCCATCAGAAGTATTGGATATTGTCATTCAAATCACTTTAGTTGATTATTCAGAGCCAGAATAAATGTAAATTATTACATCAGAACTATCCCTTGTGATTGTGGTTTACTGCGACCCTTATAAATTAGCGCTGAGATTTTTGAAAGGAGCACTTTTGCTCTATTTCCTGGTAGGATAATCTCTTTTGGATTCAGTAGATTTACTGTAAGAAATTACACGTATTGCCAATCTTGGCTATCACGAAGTTTGGAATCGGTGGAGATATGTTAATCAATGACGAGACCATGAATGCAAG
>MDTD01046640.1_pt1 | contig 19807 bp, 11 predicted proteins | sample 811221 | NCBI WGS metagenome assembly MDTD01 (sample SAMN05326646, study PRJNA326480) | marine metagenome | isolation source: seawater | place: Pacific Ocean: South West | collected 2011 | reverse complement strand
GAATGAATGAATGAATGTCTCGTCGATGTGCGATGTGTTCGGGTCGGGTCGGGTCGGTGTCGATGCGTCCTCCCGCGACGACGCCGCAGACGAAGACGCGCGAGGACGACGTCGAGAGGCGCGAATCGAGCGCGCGCGTACTCGACGCGCGCGTCGTCGTCGAACGTCCATGTCCGCGCGCGATGGCGATGGACGGCGCGACGAAGACGGCGCGACGAAGACGAGGTCGTACGTGGATGATTTATTGTCCGGAAGCGTCGATTTCATGGACGCGCGCGCGGCGCGAGGGGCGCGATCGATGCGCGCGATGGGAGGGAACGCGAGCGGAGGGACGAGAACGACCGCGGTGAAGGGGCCGAGCGCGGCGCGAGCGCGGGGAACGGAGATGAAGACGCCGGAGATGACGGGGACGGGTGGGGACGATCTGGAAGCCTTCTTCGGAACGTCGCGCGTCGACGCGCGCGCGGGGAGGGGACCGGACGCGTCCAACGCGTCGTCGTCCTCGTTCGATGATCTCGACGCGTTCGCGAGCGCGACGGCGAGCGCGTCGAGATCGCAGGAAGGGGGGGGGCGCGACGGCGATGGGGAGGACGATTTCACGCGAGACCTCGGTTTGGGCGCGCGGGGGACGACGATGAAGGGAATGGCGCGCGCGACGAGCGGTGGGAGCGATGGTAACGATTTGTTTGATTTGTTGAGCGCGTCGAGCAGCGTGAGTGGGTCGAGACCGACGTCGCCGGGTGGGCGCGTCGCGGCGAAAACGACGCCGACGATGACGCGACTGCAGACTTCGACGGCGGACGAAGACGAGAGTTTAATCGATGGATTGGATGAAATCTTGGGTGAGGTATCCATCGCGTCGACGCCGAGGAAGAGCGCGTCGGTGGAGAAGATTGCGTCGACGTCGTCGCTGTCGTCGGCGTCGAAATCGGCGAGTCGGTTGGAGGCGGAGGCGGAGGCGGAGGCGGAGGCGTCGTCTCCCGAATCCGAGGCGCCGGTCGGATTGGCGCGATTTCGATCGAACGCGAGCGCGGAGTCGCGAGAGAGCGCGCCGGCGATGACTCAGACGCCGCCGCGCGTCAAGGTGGAGGTGAGACCGAAATCATCGAAACCGCCGACGGGAGAGCCCGCGAGGACGACGAAACCGACGACGACGCCCGCGCCCGAACCGGCGCCAAAGCCGAAACCGACGACCACCACCACCACGTCGTCCGCGAGATCATCTGTGGACGATTTGGATGACTTTTTCAGCGCGGGCGGAGCGACGACGCCGCGACAGACATCGGTAAAAACCGACGTCGATCCCATAGAGGCCATGTTCACGGTGAATCAATCCAACGCGCCGTCGACGCCCGCCGACGGCGTCGTCGACGATCTCTTCGGCGCCATGGACGTCCGAGGCATGTCCGCCGCCAAGGCGTCCGTCTCGTTCGAGTATAATCCGGAAGAGAAGGTCGATCCAAACGAACCTCCGGAGCGCGCCGCCCTCCGTAAGGCTCGCCACGAACGTAACAGACAGAGAATAGAAGCCGCGCTCGAAGAGAAGCGCGCGCGCGAAACCGCCGCGCGACAGGAACAATCCGAACGTCAAATGTTGAAAGATCTCATCGGTGCTGACATAGACGCGTGGCAAAAGAAGAACCAAAACAACATTCGCACCATGTTGGCCAACCTCGCCGATGTTTTATGGGAGGGTCATCGCTACAAGAGTCCCGACATGGGCGCGTTGATGCAACCCGTCGGCGTGAAGAAGTGTTACCACCGCGCGTTGGTCGTCATCCATCCCGACAAGGTGTCCCAGGCCGGCGGCGACATGTCTCAGCGGTACATCGCCGATAAGGTGTTCGACATCGTCAAGGTGACGTACAAGGAGTTCGAGGCGAAAGAGTTAAAGTAGAACGTTGTGAGGCCAAAAAGTGTCCCCAAAAAGTTGTTGAAGCCAAAAAGTGTTCCCAAACCTCGACGGCATGCCCGGGACGTCCCCGCGTCGTCGTCTCGTCGTCCTCGTCCCGTTTCGCGAGGACGAGTCGAAGACGCGAACCGCGCAGCTCGACCGTCTCCTCTCGCGGTTTCGAGACGACGTCTTCGTCGACGACGCGCGTCCCAAAACGCGCGTCATCGTCATTCAGCAGAGCGACGACGGTTTCAAGTTTAACCGGGGACACGCGCTCAACGCTGGGTACGCGCTCGCGAAGACGCGTTCGAGCGGTGAAGAGGACGAGGCGACGACGACTCTGTACGCGTGTCACGATTGCGACATGGCGCCGGAACCGAACGCTGGGTCGCACTATTTCTGTGACGACGTCGACGGCGTCGGTTTCGCTCGAGTCTTGCGCGCGGCGGGGTGTCGATACGCCGGCGACGCGTGTTTCGGCGGCGTGACGATATACGACGATGAGGCCTTCGAGCGAACGAATGGGTACCCGAACGGGTTTTGGGGATGGGGTGGGGAGGATAACGCGGCGTACGATCGCGCGATGAGGGCGGAGGTGGCGGTGGAACGCGCGACGAGCGTGGCGTTTGACGATTTGGAAAATATCGACACCGTGGAAGAAAAACTCGAGCGATTGGACGCGCACGACGCGAGGATTAAGATGAAGGAGAAAGGTGTACTGTTGAAACACAACGCCAAACGTTGGCGGGAGGATGGGATCAATTCGTGCAAGTTTGATGTGATTTCGGAGACGACGTTGTTCGAGACACCGAACGCGACCGCCGTCAAGTATCTGTGCGAATTTAAAACGCGGCGTCCGGGGTATGCGATGTGCGTCACGTGTAAAGAGGATTTACACGAAAGCATGTATTCGTCCGGGGCGCTTTTGAAGATTAGATGGGCGGATAAGACGTCGACGGCGCACGACCGTTCGTGCGCCGCGTGCACGCAGAGCATGCCGAAACAACTCAAAGAAAAGGCGCAGGTTGAGTTTAATCGCAATAATCCCGAACGTTTGACGTGTAAAACGTGTTGCGAAAAGTTTAGCAGTAGGAACGCGTTGTTCAAGCATTTGAAGGCGTCGACGACGTGCGGAGAGGTCACCGAATAGAATAGCAATAGGAGATTCGTAAATTACGCTAGGACTAATCGAACACAACCTTCTTGCCCTGCGGTTTCGCGCCACCGCCGCCCCACGCCTGCGAGTCAGCCTTGAGCTTCGCTTGCCAAGAGGGATGAAGCGGCACCTCGGGAGCCTCCGTCTTGGGCTTGTATTGCTTTCGCGCTGACGGTTTCGTGGCCGTGCCGCCGCCGCCTACGGCTTCACCGAACTTGACCTTCTTTCCCTTGGCGCCGTGAATGATGAGCGGCGCTTGCTTACGTTTCGCTTGCCAAGACGGGTGCATGTTTCGCTCTTCCTCCTCTTTCGCTTGTCGCTCTTGACGAACCCGCTCGCGCTCGGCGACCAAGTGCGCCGCGTTCGCGCCAAACTTGGCCTCAGCAATCTGTCGACGCTTTCGCTGACCCATGCGCTTCTTCACCTTTTTCTTCTTCGGTCCTAAGTCTAAATCCTCCGCGTCCTCGCCGCCGCCGCCGCCGCTCGATGACTTCTTCCCCTTCTTCTTTTGCACGCGTTTCGCCTCGCGTTTCGCGGCTCTGAGCTCGGCAAGCGTCTCCTCGCTGAGACTCGCGTATCCCTCCTCGTCCGCGTCGTCCTCGGACTCGGACTCGACATCCGAATCGTCCTCGCGTCCACGCCCACCGCCGTCTCCCTCGTCCTCCTCGTCCTCGCTCGACGATGACTCCTCGCCCGCCGCTCGCCGCCGCGCCTTCTCCTCCGCCTCCGCCCTCGCCTCCGCCCTCTTCGCCTCTCGCGCCTCCTTCTCCTTGGCCCACTCCTCGCGCTTCTGTTTCCCCACCACCGCCCGATTCATCCGTCCCACGACGGCGAGCAATCGTTCCCTGAGCGCATCCGTCTCTTTCCGCGTCGCGCTCGCGCGAAGCAACCGTCTGACGGCGGCGACGTACGCGCTCTCGCCGACGACGTCCGCCACCGCCTCGCCCCCCCCCACCGACGCGGCGTCGTCACACATTTCACGAAGAAGGTCTCCACAATCGAATCCATCCCCGAGATCGATCGCGCGCGTCGCGAACGACGACTTCGCGTCCGCACCGTTCCCGTTCCCGTTCCCGCGCGCCGCCGCGTCCCCGTCGCGCTCGAATGCCGCGTCGAGCATTTTTTCCACCCGCATCGCGCACGCCCGCGCGCACCGTTTCGCCAACGCGTCTATATCGACGCGTTTCGTCGCGACGATCGCCTCATCGAGTCGCCCTTCCTCTCCCGCGCCCTCCCCTTCGTCGTCCCTCCTCCGTCTGCGAAGTTTCGCCTCGTCAAAGGTTTTCGCCCTCTTCAGCGCGGCTCTGACGCGCGACGACCCGTGGTGTTCCTTCTTTCGAAGTTCGTCGAGGACGACGTCTCTCGAGGTGAAATCGGGCGCGGCGCGTCCTCGCCCTCGGGTCCCTCGCGACCGGGGGGGCATGTCGAGATGTGTCGTCGATCGATGCGCGCGCAATCGAGGGAAAAAGTGAAAAATGAAGAGCGAAAAAGCGCGCGCGGCGGTGAATTACAAAGTCGGGGCTACGCGTCGCGGCGGTCGCGCGACGTTCTCGGTATCTACGACGAGATTAAAACCATCGCGGTCGTTCGGATTGTTTACGTATCTGTCGAGCTAAATCGGCGAAATTCGCGGCGTCCGCCTCGAGCCGGGCGGATGTATCCTGCAATTTCCCGAGACGCTCGCCACGTTCGACGAGGGCGTCTCGCGTCTCTCGCGCGCGCGAGGCGGCGTCGGTGGCGGCGGAGGATTCGGGTCGACCGTACTTGGCGCGCAGGGAGGCGGCGGATCGTCTCTCCGGGACGACGTCGGTGGACGACGCGTCCGCGCGAGACGACGCGCCGGCGGTGTGGAAGAGTTCGACGCGCGCGCGCGATTCATCCATCGCCGGCGGCGGGTCCTCCACGCGCGTCTCGGCGAAGAGCACGGCCACATCTGTCGTCGTGTACGCGCGACGCGGCGACGGCGACGACGACGGCGACGTCGTCTCCGCCGTTTTCGGTGAACTCAATTTTTCAAACGCCGTCTTCGCGCGCTCGCGAAGCTGTTCGCCGATGGTGAGCGCCGCGTTCCTCGCCGGCGGCGTCGCCGCGTCTCTTCGTGGCGACGTCTCTCGCGCGAGCTCCGGATCTTTCTCCTCCATCGCCAATCTCGCCGCGCGCGCCGCCTCGGCCGCGCTCTCGACCTCGCGGTCGATCACGCATCCGCGCGCCGGATGCGCGTCGCCGCGAAGAAACGTCTCGAATCGCGCGAGCGAGTGTCCGTCGTTCGCGAGGACGACGACGCATCCACCGCGCGAACCGCCAGCGACGTCGGCGTTGGATGCCGCGGGAACCGGTCCGAATGCCCCGATCTCTCTCAACGACGGCACGGCGTACGTCACCATGCGTCCGCGCGCGGTGACGGCGGCGATGCGCGACGTCGCGCGACCGTGTCCGAACGCCTCGCCGTCGTCGTCCTCTCGCGCGACGAACGCGGCGCGAAGCGGTTCTTCGTCGAGACGCGTCTTGCGAAGCGTGAACCGTTCGCCTCGAGAACATCCGACGGCGTGGTACGCGCGAAGGGCGTCTTCGGTGACGGTGACGACAATGGCGGTGAATTTGGGGTCGCCTCGGCGTCCATCGTCGGCGGAGTCGGGTTCGGGTTCTTCTTCGTCGGTGGACAAAATCGCATCCTCCGCGTCGACGTCGACTTCGTCGTCGACTTCAAATTCAGACGCGAGGAATTTGTACGCGAACGACGTCGGCGGCGCGAACCACGACTCGGCGACGACGCGCGGCGGAACCACGTCGGCGGGCGCGCCCGAGAGTCGGTGTAAAGAGATGGATAATGCCTCGCTCGGCGTTTTGGGAACCATCGTCGTTCCGAGCGCGTCTCCCGACGACTGCGCGTGAAATCGAACGTTGGCGTTGGATTCGAGCACGGCGAGCACGTTTTCGTTGGGGAAATCTGGAAGCGGTAACCCGAAAGCGACGTCGGCGACGCCGGCGACGCCTCGATCCGTCTCCGGCGCCGCGGCGGTCCACGCCTTGACGCCTCGTTGCAGATGGAGCAAGGACGCGTTGCCCGCGGCGTCGCCGACGGCGAGAAGCGTCGCCGCGGCGTCGGTGCGAAGACACGAGATGGGATTGTTCGCGTGTGTCGGCGACGTAAACGTGCCGATGAGCGTGTACACGGACGTCGCGGACGTCGATGACGACGGGTGGGGAGGCGTCTTGCGAAACGCGCGCTCTTCGGCGGCGAGGGTGGATTCGTCGGCGTTCAATTCTCTGACGAAGACGCGTTCTTCGTCGCCGTCGTCGGTCGATGGAAACGGACGAAGCGAGTATATTTCAACCTTGCCGCTTCGTCGACCGACGACGAGAAGCGTGCCACCGGCGTCTACGTGCAAACGAGCGATGGTGTCGCCGTTCGTCGCTAGAAATCCACCGGGAAGTAACCGTCCGCAGATGTCGAGGAAAACGCGCGCGCCGGATCCGTCGCCTCCGAACGCGCCGACGATGATTCTCGCCTCCGTCGCGCCGACGCCGTCGAACGAGACGTCGCGACCGCCGCTGACGGGCCAACGAGCGTTGTTCCATCCGACGGACGCGTTGGTCTCGTTCGGCGCGATGGTGGTCAAACGTCGCGCGTTCGCCGCGAACGTTTTCGCCGCCTCTATCGCCGCCCCGCACGCGCTCGGCGCGCACGAGACGGCGAGTTTGTGTCGCACCACCGTCACCTCTTTCGGGGGCATGACGTCGTCTCGCGAGACGCCGTACCGCACGTCGTGCATGTGCAACTGAGACCCTTCGCTCAGGACGCACACCGACTCGATGACGCCGCGAATCGCCACCGGCGTCGCGTCGAGCACGGGACCAAACCACGGGAGCGCCACCGCGCCCGCGGTTTCTATTCGAAACGCGCCGTCTATGCGCATCGCTCGTAAACAGATGACGTTGTCTGGACACGCCACGGGTTCGCCGCCGACGCACGTGAGCCACGTGGCGATGTCGCGCTCGGCGTCGTCGTCGTCGTCGACGTACGTCTTCACCGCGCGAATCTTCGCGAGAGCGCCTCGGTGCGACGCGTCGATCGAGGCGTGCGGCATCAGACGTTGGGTCTCGATGATTTCTTCCGCGTGTGACGCGCCGACGCGCACGCGCCAGAGTTTCACGCTTCCGTCCGAGTGTCCGGTGACGACGGTGTCGGCGTCCAACCACTCGGCGCACGTCAACGAGACGTCGTCGACGTCGCTCCGGTCCTCGTCGTCGTCTTCGTCTTTCGAGGGTGAAGACGTCGGCGCCGTCACTGCCACCGAACGACGCTCGTGTAAATGCCACACCGCCACGCTCCCGTCCTCCCACGCCACCATCGCGAGCGCGCACTCGTCTCGTCCCGGACGCGTCCGCACCGCGCGCACCGCCGACCGCCGCGTCCCCGTCTCCCGACCCAACGCGCGCGTCGCCGACACCTCGTACCCCATCCGTCTTTTCACGCTCGTCTCCCCCCGGGCGTTCACTCCGAGGGCGTACACGCACACGCTCCCGTCCGCGCGACCCGCGAGCCAAAAGTTCGTCCCTCGCACGCACTCCAGCGCGCTCGATCCGCCGTCGACGACGCCGCGCGCCAACGCGCGGAGATCCGTCGCGTCCCACACGTCGACGTCACCGTCCACACCGCACCGGTACACGCGCGCCGCGCCTCGAACGTACCGTCCACACGTCCCTTCCGACCCCTCACCGCGCGAGACCGCGTACAGACACTCCAATCCTCCCCCGCCGCGCGCCGTCGCGCCGTGCGCCGACGTCGTCACCAGCAATCGCTGTTCCTCCGCGTACGACACCGTGGACGCGGTGTGATCGAGACCGTAGTGCGCGACGAGACGCACGGACGACGACGCATCGGACGTCGACGCATCGGACGCTCGTTTCGCGCGCGCGTCCTCGCAATCCGTCCCGACGTCGACGTTAATGCGCGCGGGCACGAGTCGATACGCGAGGTCCGACGCGACGTCCGCGCGCGACGCCCTCACCTTGAGACGCGCCTCGCGAAGACTGTCTTTCACCCGTCTCCGCATGACGTTCGCGCTCGGCCTTCCGACGCGCCGTCGTGTGACGTGTGATTGATTGATTGATTGATTCGTGAGAGTTGAAGAAGAGTTGTTCGGCTAGGATGACGACGACGCGTGCTCTACGCGTCGTCGTCGTTCGGTGACGCGCCGCGGTGCGAACAATCTTTAGAATGTCGCCATCGTTCGTCTAAATCTCTCAGCTCGCAGCTCACGAGAGGTTTTCCGAGCTTGGCGTTGACCTCGTTGTGGCGCTCGCACACCCATCGGGACAGGGACGCGCGCGAGTCGACGCGGGGCGGGGACGCGCGCGAGTCGACGCGGAAATCCGCTCGACACGTCGCGCACGGGTATAAATCACCGAGCGCGTCGAAAAACCGTCGCGCTTGCACGCGCTGCGTCGCCGTGGGGACGTCCTGCGCGCGAGGCGGAAAGGAAAGGAACGTCGGCGTCAGTCGACGCGCGCCGCGCGCGAGGCGCGCCGTCGACGCGGCGACGCGGGCGCGAGGCGCGCGTACCGGGTAATGCGCCGCCATCGTGTGTAACTGCGAGGAAACGAATACAACAAAGGAATACCGTCAGTCGAGTCGTCTCGTCGTTCTCGCGCGCGCACGCACCAAGGCCCACGACGCGCGTCCCAATGCATCCACGTCCAATGGACACGAATCACCACCGGGGGACGCCCCACGACCGTACGACGTCGTCGGCGCGCCGGGTCCGATACCGGCCGCGCGCATGGCGTCGAACATGTCCTCTCTCTTCGAACACACGCCCTCATCGCACGTCGCGTCCGGATGTCCCCGCGAATCGCGGGGCCCCATCGAACGCATGAATGAAGTCATGCATGCCATGGACACGACATGCAGTGCGATGAAATGAATGAAGTGAAAGAGTCGTCACACGCGGACGCTCGGATCGATGAAGCACGCGCGAGCGGAGGATGAGGATGGGAACGATGATCTCGCCGGGTTCGGGTACCGAAGACGCACGACGCACCCGAGGAGTGAACTGTTCGCGGCGCACATTCAATCCCTAAACGCGCAGTTCATCGATCACGCGACGCGTCGGGTGCGAGAGGATCCGTGCGCGTTTTTGATCAGCGCGGCGAGGGATTACGTGCGGTACGCCAAGGAGATTCGTGAGGAGTTTCAGGACGTGCTGGGGGAGGAGGCGCGGGAGGAGGCGGTGGCGAGGAGGACGTCGGACGCGAGGAGCGGCGACGCCTTCGTCTGGGGCGCGGGTGATAGCGGACAGCTCGGACTGGGAGGGGACGTGGACGAGCGACGACGACCGGCGTGCGTGAAGACCGGACCGATGGAGTCGGTGGCGGTGACGCAGATCGCGAGCGGTGGAACGCACACGTTGGCGTTGGCGAGCGGAGGCGCGTGCTTTAGTTGGGGGAACAACGACGAGGGCGCGCTGGGAAGGAAAGTAGATAAGAACGCGAACCCGGACGCGGAGTACGAACCGGGAAAGATTGAATTACCGCTCGATGTCAAGGTGATCATGCTGAGCACGGGTGACTCGCACGGGGTGGCGTTGACCGAAGCCGGCGCCGTGTGGGCGTGGGGCTCGTTCAGGACGACAAACGGCGGGGGGGCATTCAATCCGAACACGCTCGATTCCAAGAAGACGATGTTTCCGTTCCAAATTTACACCCCTCAGAGCTCGAAAGATCGCGTGAAAGCCATCGCGAGCGGCGTCGATCACGTGCTCGCCCTCACGAAGGAGGGCGGCGTGTACTCTTGGGGCTGCAGCGAAAAGGGACGATTGGGACGATTCGACGAAAAGGAAGCCGAGGATAACGAACAGGCTGACGACGCGCTGAAAAAGCGTCTGCTCACCCCGGGTCGCGTCACGTTTCCGAAAAAAAACGGCGGCGGTGCGCTCGGTTCCGCGTTCGGTGGCGAGCCCGAGGTGACAGCCATCGTCGCGGGCGATTTCCACTCGTTTGCCATCTGCGCCAACGCCAGCGGATCGCAATCGGACGTGTACGGATGGGGTCTGTCCAACTGCAATCAACTCGGCGTGTTCGACCCGAATCCTGACTTGCGAGGTGATCAACAGGTGACGTACTTCCCGAAGCGCATCGAGAGTTTGAGCGACAAGCGAATCGTCGCCGGCGACGCCGGGACGCACCACTCATTGTTTATGACGGGCGACGGAAAGGTCATCGCCGTCGGTCGCTGGACGGACGGACGGTGCGGCGTCCGATGTGCGAACGCGGCGTCCGATGGATACCTGGAGGAGCCGAAATTCGTGGAGGATTTGTCCGTGCGTGCAACGAAGATTGTGTGCGGCGGCGTAAACGGTGGCATCATTGGCGAGGACGGCTCGGCGTACGTGTGGGGCTCGCAGTACATGGGCCAACTCGGTCTCGGACCTCGCGAAGAGGACGCACACGTGCCGGAAAAAATGCAGTACACGAAACCCATGGCTGGTAAAGTGTTCGCTGATCTTAGTTTCGGTGGTCAACACACCGCCGCGGTTTTAGCGGAGAGCGAATCCAATTCCACGCACGCGAGCAAGAGAGCTCGTACCTAGTCGTAACGTGATATTTATTTCTAAAAGAATATTTGAATCACATAAAAGTACACAAAACGCAACGTTTGGATCACTTTCTAAAGAAGAGCACGTACACGTTACTGACCGCCACGAAAGCCGCGAAGAGTATTAACGTCGCCGCGATGACGCACGTGCCGGGCCCGGGCAAATTTTTCGACGACGACGACGACCCTCTCTCGTCGTCGCCAAAGTCCAAGTCATCGTCGAGATCGCTCTGCAAGAGTTCGTGAGCCGAACTCAACAACTCTCGCGTCACATCGTCCAAACCTTGCAAATCATCGTCCATCGCGTTCGTCCCCGCGTTGTTTTTCGAGCGCATGCGAGGGTGCAAGAGCAAGAGCGCGGGGATGACAAACATGACGAGACTTCCACACGTCGCGCCGATGAGTTGGAACACCTCGCCCAAGTCAGTGACCGCGAACGCGACGACCGTGGTCGTGAGGACGAACCCGAACGTTTGCGTCGCGTGTCGAGAGATTGGCGCTTGTCCGGGAGCGCACTCTTCCCAACCGAACGTCGTGGCAAGCAAGTCGTCCAACGCCGCCCGCGCTGCGTGATGATTCACCGGAAAGGAAGCGATGGCGCTGAACCCCATGAAAATAGTCGCGACAGTCATCGTCGCATCGCCCTTGTCGTAGCTATCTAACACGTTGGACGACACGTTCGGGTGAGACGCGTACGCGAACTCGCCGACCAGGAAATACCCCAAAAAACACGCGCCGACGGCGAGCGCGATGACGGTGTGCATACGCCGCACGCGTTTTCGTTCCACTAATTCGTCGTCCACCGCCTCAAGAGATTCAGAGTTCTCGTCCGTGCGCGACGCGTGCGCCGAGAGCTCTGAAAAAATAGCCAAAACTTGAATGTGACACTGAAACGCGAAGACGATGATCGGAACCGCCGAGATGGAATCCGCGTCGAGCTTGAAAGCGACGGCTTTGGGCGCGCCGTCGTCCACTTTCGCGAATCCCTTGCACATGATAGCGAACGCGGTGTACGCCAGAGACACGAGCGCGGCCGCGCTCGCGGGCGCGAGCCGACTCATCTCTCTGAGCAAACTCAGAGGCGTCACGACGAATGACACGACGACGGCAATCGCGAATTGTCTGCTCGCCCACCACGCCCCATCGCTCCCGTGCGCGAGCGCCGCCACCGCCTTGGTGTACGAATCTCCTATGATGATCAAATACGCCACGCACGACCCGAACAGATAGACGACGAGCGTCGCGCTCACCGCGCGAGACGCCGACAGCCCAAACGCGTCCTTCACCACGCCTTGGTACGACGCCGACGAGAACACCGACCCCGCGCGCACGAGCACGACGAGGGTATACGCGACGAGTAGAGCGGTGACGAAGATGACGATTCCGCCCGCGACGGTTCCGAATTTACTCACCGCAAACGGCGTCGCGAGGACGCCGGCGCCGATGGCGCAGTTGGCGAGCGTCGCCGTCGAGCCCAGGACGTTCCCTTCTCGAACGACGTGACCGTCGGCCTCGCCGATGAGCGCCGAATGACTCAGCGCCGACATCGCGCTCGAGAGGAGGTCGTCCATCGCGGGAGCGTCGGCGCGCGCATCGTCTTCGTCTTGCATTGTGTTTCACGGACGAGGATCTCTCGGCGTCTCACGATCCGCCGAGCTTCTTCCCGATCGCGTTCTGTCGCTGTAATCGCTCGCCGCGAACGCTTTGCGCGAGAGTAAGCGTCACGAGCGTTCCGGACGCGCAGAAACCCAAGATCCAGAGCGTCGCACGATCGCTCAGCGCCATACCACGTTGTGAAGTTTCAACGACAAACGACAGGCGACTCGGCGGGAAAGGGTGATTCCATCTCGCGAGGCGCGGGCGCGAGTGGAGTGTATGCTAACAATGACATCAAAAGTCTGCGAAAACTCGCATCTACTACGGTCTCAGCTCAGCGTCCAAGTCGACGCCAACGCTTGAATTTCACGCGGATTTCCGTTCGTGAGCGCCTTCATGGCCGCGACCGCTTGCGCATCGACGACGGACGTGACGATGCCCACGCGCTTGTACTCTCGCAAAATGGCATCGATTTCATCCGTTGAAAACTTTGGAATGGTCAAGGTCCCGACCGCGGAGTCTGATTCGTCCGGACGCGAGCGTTGAGTGTTCGCGTTGGAGATACCCACCGACTCGCACGCCGCGGTGACGGACACGTGCTTGGCGTCTTCGTCCGTGCTCGATTCGATCGTCTCTATGACTGCTCGCGCGAGGCGCAAGTTTTCTACCGGTATATTTTTGCGCGACCTCGGTCCGGTGACCTCGTGCATGTCCGAAGGGCCGAACATCGTGTTGTACTGGTCCGCTATGAAAACAACCTTGTGCTCGCCTCGCTTCGCAAGCTCTCGCAGCTCGCTCAACACGGTGATCGCGCAATCGATCGCGATGTTGGCGTTGCTCGCGCCCGCCTTGGCGTATTCGAACAAGTCCACATCCGCCTCGGACGTTTTCGACGCCTGCGCCTTTTTACCCTTTCCCTTCTGAGACTGCTCCTGCGGCAGCGTCACGCCGTGAACCTTGACGGATTTCAACACCTCCTCGTTGGACGCGTTCGCGATGTGCTTCAACACGCGCACGGCGCAATCGGGCGTGTCCCACATACCCTCGCATCCCTCCTTGGTGCTCTTGCTAAAGAAGCTAAACCTCGTGAGCTCTAAACAGTCCGGCAGATAGGCGACCACCCACCCGGCTTCGCGCACGCGCATGACCAAACGCGCGAGTGCGACACTCTTTCCACTACCTCTAGATCCCCGAACGTCCACGCGCCTGTGGGAATCGATCGCCGCGCGCAACGCTTCGTCGCTCTCTCGAGCGAGCAAACGCCGCACCGGCGAGCTCTTCTTCCTCCCCTCCTGCGCCTCCAGCATCCGGTTCGAGTATTCAAACGCATCCGTTAGCGCTCTCACCGCCGCCGCCTCCGGCAGGAGCGTGCCCATGAAGTACTCATCCAAGTCGTACACGCTCCCCGCGGCGGCGGCGCTCGCGGCGGAGGCGTCGCTCGACGACGCCGCGAACCCCCGCGCGCGTCCAGCGCGCGCCACCGCCGACTCGAGATCGATCGAGCATCTCGCGTCGGTGCTCCACGCGCGCGCACTCGCGCATCCGCACGCTCTCGCGACCGCAGACGCCGCGACGCCGCGCTCGCTCGCGCCGATCGCCCACGCCGCTGATTTCTTCGAGCTCGACGCCGTCGACGCGAAGACGCGCGCGCGTCGACGCGAAGACGCGCGTAACATGGCTCGCGCGCGTACGTGCCGACGTCCTCGCGAGGTGTGACGCGCGACCGTATCGCCCTTCGAACGCGGGCGCGCTCGAAAGTGCGGGGATTGTCCAGTTGCCCTGATTGCGGGGTTGAGCCGACGGTTCGACGACTCACACGAGCGCACGGCGCGGTGTTTTCGACGATGGACGAACGCGTTGGATGATACGATGAATGATAATGAATTACAGCGCCTTTTCTTCGCCCGGGTACGCCGCGATGAATCCATCTAATTGGTTTTGCACCGTCGAACGCACCTCCGGGGACATTCTGTCGTGGTACAGGACTCCGTCGAGGTGGTCGTATTCGTGCTGAAACACGCGCGCTTCGAAACCTTCGAGCGTCATCTTAAACTTTTTCCCTTTCAAGTTTTGCGCTTCGATTTGAACGCCGATCGGACGCTGTGAGGGGGGAAATGAACAGTCAGTCGTCGGTTCGAGACGCGCTCGACACACGTCTTCTTCGAAAATCTCTCGTAGCCTCGCGTAGTTGCTCACGTTTCTCCCCATGACCCTCGAGGAGTCTCGGATTAGCGTATATTTATGTTTTAATCGCTCACAGGCTCGAGAGTGCGCGAGATTCAACGCGAGCGGTCGCTCGAACGAGAAGAGTCAAGCCGAGTCGCGCGCGACGCCTACCTCGACATCCGCGTACATTTGCGGAAAACTCAGACATCCCTCCTCGAAAAAGTCCTTCTCCTTGGAAAATTTCACAATCTTCGGATTGCATAGCACGACCTCTCTCCCCTTACCCGGCTCTCCCGCCTCGTTGTACACCATGAGTCGATAATTCACCCCGACTTGCGGCGCCGCGAGACCGCATCCGACCGTCTCGTACATGATCTTAAACATCGCCCGGCTCAGCGCCTCCAACGAGTCATCGAACGCCACGATCGGCGCGTTCGCCGCCCGCAGACACGGCGCGGGATATTTCGCGATCGCCAGCGGTTCGCTCCACTCCACGCTCTTCGACGGCGACGACGACCCGTCTTCACCCTCGCGCTTCATGTCTTCGATTTCCGACATGAATCCTCTCTTCGCCCTCGCGCGCGTCGCCGCGCCGCGCCTCGCGCGCGCCGACGTCGTCGCGGTCATCGTCGTCGCCCTCGCACACGTTCGAATCGCCGTCATCGCTGTCGCGCGCATGTTTCTGACGCGCCGAGGGACCGCGCGGACGACGACCACGCGACGCGGACGAGCACAAACAATCACATGCTCTTCAAATACGTTCAATACGATACATCACCCCCCTCCCTTTTGGCTAAATCCATGTGATCGGACAAACGGACCCGCCTCCCTCGACGCGGCGTCACTTCGACGCGCTCGACACGACCGACGACCATGTTCGCGTCGATCGCCGCGAACGCCTCCGCGGCCGTGCACGCCAAGGTACAAATTTTTGTGTGTCTGCGCGCGCGCGCGCGTCGTCGCGCGGGACGGGGACGCGGGAAGAGCATCGCGCGCCGACACCCCGCGCGGGCGGCGGATGGGGTTTCGAGCGGTGGATGATGCGCGCGAGGGAGGGGTGAAGCGCGCGCGATGGATTGAAAGGGGCGATGAATCCGTCGTAAAGAATGCGTGCCGAAGCTTGAGGCGACGTCGAGGGCGAGATGACGGTCGCGCGCGCGTCCAAGGCGGTCCCTGCGTGGTCGTGGACGACGTCACGGTGGGATAGCCCGTGGTGCATGAGGACGCGTGTGGCGCGTGACGGCGAGAGTGAGACGGCGAGACTGACGAATGATTCCACGCACGCAGCGCACTCAATTTAACGGTGCTTCCGTCAAGAGCCCGCGCGCGGTTACCTTGGTGCGTGCGACGACGCGAGCGACGGATGGGGGGCGACGACCTGTTCGGGGTTTAGGTTGGAATAGGGTTTCAACGAGAGGGGACGCGTGCGAGAAGGGGTGGACGCGAGGTCGCGATGGATGAGAACGCGCGAACGGGATGCGAATTTTGAGACTGACGATTTCGTTTGTTTTTACGCCATCGACAGCCGACCGCGCAACGACGCGGTGACTTGTGCGTGCGCGCAGCGCGCGTCGCCGGGGTTGAAATCCCGAACAACAAGAGAACCGAGACGGCGTTGACGTACGTGTACGGTATCGGTAACACGAGCGCCAAGGCGATCATGGCGGCGACTGGGTTGGAGAACAAGCGCGTGCGCGAACTCTCCGAAGAGGAGCTCACGAAGTTGCGTGAGGAGGTGGAGAAGTACCAGATTGAGGGTGAACTCAGACGCTTCACCACCATGAACATCAAGCGCTTGAAAGAGATCCAGTGCCACCGGGGTAAGATGCACATTCGCAACTTGCCGGTTCGCGGTCAGCGCACGAAGACCAACGCCCGCACGCGCAAGGGTAAGGTCAAGACCGTCGCTGGCAAGAACAAGTAAATTGTCGGCTGCGGAGAGGGGAGACGAATATTAAATTAGACAACTTTCGCCTGTATCAACAACGGGAGCGTTTGTAGTTGCGCGTCAAGTTTTAATTAAAACGAAACGACAGCATTCTTTTCTAACTTACTTTAAATAGTACTATCGTAGCACCCTTCAGCGACCAATGGCGTACGCGGCGCGCGCGCGGGAGAGGCGGGCGCCACGAGCGCTTGGCGAATCAAACTCCGCGGCTCGACCCATCAATTTGGATTGGAGCGTCCGTCTGTGCGCCACCGAGCGCTCGAGTCTGGTGGTGGTTTCGTGAAGATCGTTTTGAAGTTCCTTGATCCTTCTCAGATCTTCCGGTCTCGACTCACGTTTATCGTACATGGCGCGCCACTTTGCGGTTTCGGCGTTGGAGGCGGCGAGAGCCTCGTTCGCGGTTCTCGCTGCGGACTCGTTCACGTCCTGCATTCGAGCCACGACAGATTTATGCTCTTTACGTAACGTTTCGATTTCGTTCTCGTGCGCGTACGCGGTGGCAGCGGCGGCTTCCTTGGACCTATCGTTATCCGTCGCCCGCTGCATTTCCAACGCGCAAAACTCCTCGCGAACCCGACGAAGCTGACCTCGCAGAGTTTCACGTTCGAGCTCCAGAGCTGCGCTCACAGCTATGCACGATTCTATTTTCGCTCCGTATTCTCGATCGAGTTGTTCCATTTCTTTCGAGTGTTCCTCCGTCGCGCGTTTCAGCTCTGCCTCGGCGCTGGTTGTTGCTTTTTCCATCATCTCGGACGAGCGTACTTCGTGTTGTGCTTCGACTTCGCGAACCGCGAGACGCACGGCTTCCGACATTGATTGTTTCACGTGTTTTTCGTGCTCTTTCTGCAAAACGCCGACGCATTCCGCGTGAGAATTGGTCATTCTTTCCAGTTCGTCGCTGTGAGCTGAAGTCACGGATTCCAGTCGACCGTCGTAATCCTCCCTCAAAGCACGCAATTGATTTTCGTGCGACGCGGTCATTTCAACTGTCTGGCGCGCGTGCTCGCGATTCAGCGCGTCTATCTCTTCCCTCAATTCGCGTTCGTTCGTGTGATACGCCTCGGATACGTTGGCGACGGCTCTAGCGACCTCCGCTTTCGCCTTCAAATCCATGTCCTCGGCGAGCCGAGCCAGGGCATGTTCATGTTCCGTATTCGATCGTTCGAGCGCGACTTCAATGTTTTCCTTTGTCTTTCGCTCCCAAAGAGCGTTTAATCGCGCGGTTTCGTCCTGAAAACTTTTCGCTTCGGCGACGCGGGCGGATTCGGATTCCATCACTTGTTCGCTGAGCTGTCGTTCCAACTTGTGCGTGAGCGCCTCTAGTGCGTGCTCTGTCAATTTTAGATCGCGTACTTGATCCGTGAAGCACTTTTCTCTCGCGTCGATGTCAGTTTTCAAGCGTTCCAACTCGGACGCGAGCGCGTGGTTGCGAGCTTCGTACATTTGCGTCAATTCGTTCGCTTGTTTTTCGCGCAACGTCAAACAATCCACGGATTCCTGCATCCGGCGCTGGGCGTCGACCCATTTCATTTCTTTCTGACGCCACGACGCGTCCACCGCGCTCAATCCTCTCTCGCTCTCAGACTCGATCGCTCTCTCGCGCTCGGCGTACTCAGACCTCAACGCCGCACGTCGCGCTTCATGTTCGAGATCCATCGCCTTCATTCGCGATTCGTACGAAGATATCAATTCTTGGCGTTCCACTTCAACCTTTTCGCTTCGCTTGTCGAGCTCGTCCAAGAGACTCTTGAGCTTTTCGTCGGAATCTTTCGCCGCGCTCGCCGCTTTGCGTTCGCCTCGATCGGACGCCTCCTTCAACAATCGCACTTGTTCCTCGAGTTCACGCAGTTTTTCTTCGTGTTCGGTCACGAGTGCCTCGCGATCGTTGCGTTCGGATTGAAGCGTTTCTTCCAACCGCGCGCGCTCACTGACGCTCGTCGCGTGCGAGTCGCGCGCGCGCGTCAACTCATCCGCCGATTCGCTGACCAGCGCCCGTAAACTATCAATCTCTTCTCGCATCGCGTCCGCGCTCTTCGCACCGTCCGCTAACTCAGTTCGCGAGCGCACGAGCGCACTTTCTCTATCGGTCAAATTCGTCGTCGCTTCCTCAAGCGTTCGCCGACACGCCTCGTGCGCTCTTCTCGTGCACTCCAACTCTGACTCGGTCTCGGCGAGCGATTTTTCCAGAAACTCATACGCCGATCGCTGTCTCTCGTACTTTTCTCTCGCCGTCGCGCGTTCGCACGATATTTTCTCTTCACACCGTTTCACGCACGCCTCCATCTCGAGCGCTCGCGCTGATTCCTGTTCTCTCTCTCGCTCCTCTCTCGCGTTCGCGGCGGCGTTGACCTCGGCGACGGCGGCGGCGCGTCGCTCCCTCTCCCTCTCGAGCTCTCGCTCGAACGCATCCTCGATTCGCGCCCGTTCGCGTCTCTCAAACTCCAACTCGCTCTTCAACTCTCGCTCCACCGCCTCGGCGTGCCCCACGATTCTCTCTCGCGCCTCTCGCTCGCGTTCCAGCGCCTCGACCCTCGCCCGTTCCGTCGCCTCGCGTCGACGCTCGCACGCCGCCTTCGCGTCGGCAATTTTCATCCCACACTCTCGCTCTCGCGCTCTCTCTCTCTCCTCACACTCCCTCCGCATCGTCTCCACCGCCGCCCTTCGCTCCATCTCTCCTCGCATCACCGTCTCCTCGACGCACGCGCGCGCCTTCGCCTCTCTCACCGCCCCCGCCGCCGCGCTCGCGCGCGTCTCCTCCTCGGCCCGTTCCCTCGCCGCCGTCTCTCGCAACACCGCGCACGACGCCTCGCTTCGCGTCAACGCGACATCCCTCGCGAACGCCTCCACCGCCCTCTCTCGCTCTCGCTCTCCTCGTTCACACGCCGCGTGTAACCGTCGAACGACACCAGTCAATCGCGCAATCTTGGCGCTCATCGATGCCGCATCCGTCGAATCACCACCCTCCATCGTCGTGTCGCTCGTCGCTCGCGATGGACGTCGACGTCGAAGGAGGAGACAAAGACCGAAAACCTCTCTCTCCCCACCTCGTCGCGCGCGTCACACTCCCCGTTCGTCGACTATCATTCACTCATTCATTCATTCACTCATTCATCCGCGCGCATCGCATCGCATTGACTCGACCGACTCGACACACCGTCTCGGAATACGAATCGACGTAAATTCTCGGAGTCTCGGCGGCGAGGCGCGTTCGAGGCGCGATGGAGGCGCGATGGAGGCGCGCGCGACGGGACGGGACTCGACCGCGCGACGACGACATCGACGAATTCGTACCGACGCGGGACGATGGACGCGAACGACGATGCGTCGACGTCGACGTCGACGCCGTTGATGCGCGTGGACGTCGTGGGATCGGGGTACGAATCGGACGGGGAACTCGAGGAGGATGCGATGGGGGACGGGCGAGACGATGGGCGAGACGACGACGACGAG
>MDTD01176738.1_pt1 | contig 19808 bp, 12 predicted proteins | sample 811221 | NCBI WGS metagenome assembly MDTD01 (sample SAMN05326646, study PRJNA326480) | marine metagenome | isolation source: seawater | place: Pacific Ocean: South West | collected 2011 | reverse complement strand
GCTTAGTAGGTACGCGAATAACTTGAGGAGGCTGTTTGTCTGAACAGCATCTGCCTTTTTTGCATACTTCCACCAGTGTCCGACCAATGGAATCGTTGTCTTTATCGATCGTGACCAGAGGACGGAAAGGCTCAAAAGGAGCCCACGGTCCGCTGTCACAACGGTTATCGTAGCCAGTAATCTGCACGTCAACGCCGGGCTCTTTCCCCAATAGACGACAGGCCCCGGCCACCACCGGCACAAACCAGTCAGAGCGTGACATGATCGCATCCACCGGCTCCGGTCCCAGCAGATGCTCAGCCAGGTACCCGGCATACAAGCGCGTCATACGCACGAAGTTATCGGCGTTGTAACCATGGCGAATAAGCTGATCATCCTCCAGTATCGCTCCTTCATAAAAAGGCAATGCCAGCTGCTTGGTACAGGCAGCATAACTCTCTTTCTTCAGGTCTTCCCAGTAGGTTTCTCGATCATTCCAGATCGGCAGGATACGACGACAACCGTACTCATGCAGATAAGTCATCAACATCTCAATCGAGCCTTTAAAGTCAGCCGTGACCCGGTCATAAACCTTGTATTCAGGGCCATCTGTCGCCAGCGTCACCGGAATATTCTGTTCCCACAGGTTCTGTGCCAGGGATGCCCCCTGAGCGCCATCGATGAAGCTGCTTTCAAAAAAGATCGCCCCATCCGGCCGCATCTGGCAGATATTGAACAGTGTAGTCCGGTTCAGATTATTGGAGTGCAGACAGAGCGAATTGTGTCCCTGTACCGTCAATTCATCCAGCGCACCGGCCGTGGTGGCAGCGACAAAACCCGACGAACGATATTTTGAAGGATCAGCGCAATCGACTCCGATCAGCGCAATCGTCTTCAACAAAGACTGCCGATCGGCCAGGGCCTGATCCGTCACATACCGTTTCCGGTTGCGCTTGATCAGAACCCCCCGGTCCTCAAGCTCTTCCAGCGCCGCCCTTGCGGTTCCGCGCGACACCTGCATCTGATCCGCCAGCACCATTTCGGCCGGCAGGGGATCTTGCTTGCTCAGTCGACCGGTAGCAATCCAGTCCGATATGGTCTGCATCACCTGTTCCCGCGGTGACTGCCTTGTAATCACTCCATTCATATCCATTTCCAATCACGTCTCAGATTCCAATTGTACACACATTGTACAAAACAGACAGACATTATTCAAGAGGCAATTATATCTTTTTCTCAGCCTTTCCTAATTGTACAATGGCGAGCAGACCAGAACCAACCCGCTCTTCTACCCACAACGACCATACCCACGGTCTGCACGACCGTGGGCATGTTTACTGATCGGCTTTTATTCGACGGTGTAGCTGCCGGTACCGTACAAAGCAGGCACCACCGGACTACCGGTCTCATCAACGATATCGTGCATCAGCACCTGCCCATCAATGATCCGCATATTAGGTTGGCCTGTTCCTGGTCGTGCAAGCAGTGAATCCCGCATGACTCCAGTCGTTCCAGTCCCCTCATAACTCACATTCTGACCACCATTGTCGGTAATGGTACAGTCGGAGATCGTCATCGTGCTGCCACCAACTGCCACTGCCCCACGGTCGTTATTATGATGGATATGCACATTCGAAAGCCTGAGCTCGCAACCATCGTGCGGCGATGTGCCATCATCCTGGTTATAACTGGCTTCTGAATCTGAAATATAGACCAGATTGTCGCCGCCATGGAAACCATAACCATCGTTGAAATTGCTCTGGGATATGCAATCATCAATCATCACCAGATTATCCATGACAGCAGCAGACGTTCCTACCCCGTTGTAGCAATTATTGGTCAGCAGGCAATCGCTCAGCACCAGCGTGCCGCTACTCTTGGCATAGAGACCATTGCTCCTGGCACCTCGCAACTGCACATTATCCAGCACCAGTGTCCCCCCATTGGTGGCATAAAAACAATAGCTCGCAGACGGGATCTCAATCACGCCATTGGGCGAACTGCTGTCGAAGGTATGCACATACACCATCCCGTTCTGCCAGAAAAACGAGCCGGGAGTCTGGTCACATGAGCTCAGATCTGCCACCGATACCAGACCACGCCAATGACCTGCACCATCGACCCAGTTATTCTGCCACAGACAATTTCGCGTCGAGGACAATGCCCGGGAATAGACATACTGCGTACCGCCAACCTTCTGGAAATCACTGTAAGGACTGGAACTGGTCACAATCGGCTTTTCGCCATTTGGTCCCGACACCCCGCGCACTGTCAGCGTATCCTGTACGATCAACGTCCCCAGCGACAGCGTCTCCCCTGGCAGCATACGGATCTCATCCACCTCATCTGTCCGTCCCTGAAACGCGCGTCCGATGCTCTGATAAGGCGCATTTGCTGAACCGTCAGGGGTGTAGTTCCAGGAAGCAGTCGGATCAACCAGGACATACTCCGTCGGGTCGATTCCCTGCTCATAGGAAACCACATCATCCGCATTCATCCCGTAAGATGAACCCGCTCCCGTACCGCTGAAAAGATTGGTATTGACCAGCTCATTGTTGCTCAAATGCATCCCATCTCCGAACCAGAGATGCAGCCCGGAAAGACCGCAGTTGACGACGCTGTTATTCGCAATGACCAGATTGGTATTGCACTTCGGGAAAACCGCAGATGATGTCGGGCTTGGGTAAACATCCGGCCGGAACGCCAGACTGATCGCGCCTAAATTATAGCACGAACCAGCCAGCGACGTACCGCCGATCTGGATATCCTGCATCTGGTTGTGCAGCACCTTCACATTATCTACCCAGCCCGCCTCCCGCCAGGAGGTATATTCCGGTCCCAGCGAGATCGCCGCCTGCCTGATCCGGGAAAAGGTATTATTGATGATCAACCCGTCCGAAGCCATGATCCTGAACCCGCGCGAACGGATTTCACTGATTACATTATCACGGATCACAAATCCTTTGCCGCAACTGTCCGGAAAATCGGCGAAATAACTCGCAGCAATGCCACCTGGCAGCGCGGTTGTCAAGGTTGCCTGATAGAGGGTTGCCGTTCCCGAGGAGCCGGGCCATGCCTCGCGAATGGCATTGTAGTAGGCAGAACCGGGCGTTGCAGCACCGATTTTTGTCCAGGTAGACACGGTGGCACTGTGAGCAATGGCATATGTAACCGGTTCCAGAAAACGAATCTCATCCCCGCCACTCACTGTATCATCAAAAGCGGTGCCATCCGGCCTGCCCACCAGTACGGTATTACTGTCAAGAATGTCAACCACAGGTGCCACCATCCCGTGCAGGTTGATGGCATCATCTCCCAGTCGATCAAACTCACAGTCCTGAATCACCGGCCCAGCCTCCACATAGGCGTAATTAATCCCATCAGCATTACTGGAAAGCAAGCGTTCATGCCCCGCCCCCACCGGCCTTGGTCCGGGAATGACCTTGCAACCACGGAATACATTCCCAGACCCAGACATGAAGCGCGATATAAATGCCAGACCTGAACTGGCCAGAATGGTCGCATCCTCAATTACCACATCCTCGGAACGACTGATGGAAACAGCCGCCGCTTTACGCACGTTGAAAACCACCCGGTCACCCACTGCTGGCAAGATTGCACCTGCCGGCTGCGATCCGAACTTAAACTTGCCATGTCGAGCATCAATTTGCTCATGTGCTGACAAATACATGTCCGGTACACCATCCTTAAACTGATTAAGGCTGGGGTGTGCAATGTATGCACGGGGCACCAGATAAGTAGATGTGAGCTCAGGATAGCCGTCATGCGTGTAATAATAATGATAACCCGACGTCCCGATTGAGGTGATTGTCCCCTGCGTATAGGGCAAGGGATCATAATCAATCGTAAAGCCCGACATCCTCAGATCCTGACAGTTCTCAATCACAACCGGCGAACTGGAAAAAGTGGTGCTGCTCATCACCAGCGTGACGCTTTCAGCAATAATTTCCAGTCCCTCTGCTCCATCCACAACCAGCGATGTATCCACCAGTTGATAGACACCTGGTGTCAATGTCACCGATGTTGCCTGACTGGAAATCGCCGCATTGATCTGGTTCTGAATCGAACTCAGGCTTCCTGTATAGCTGTACAGTGCTGCCCACAAATTTCCAAACCACAAAAACGCGAAAATCAGAATGACTCGCAGCTTGGACGAAATGCTCCTGCTACAACCATGATGGACTTTAAAACGAGACAACATGGGGGGACCTCTTGTCTATGGGGGTTATTCACAAAACACCATTTGTACAGATCTGTACAATAGTTATACAAAAGAAGATCCGCCAAATCAAGACCCTCGAAGCAATAAGACTTAGTCTTTGGTAGAACCAACCTTCGTAACCGTTGTACACAAGCTGATTGTCAACCCATAGATTCCCCCAAAATACGAAGTAGAAAAGTTTTGTCTGGAGTACTTGCTACTTTGGCGTTGACCGGTACAGTCATGGCATTGAAACAATCTGGGGAATCCGGTGAAAATCCGGTACGGTCGCGCCGCTGTAAGCAGGTACGATTTCCAAAAACCACTGCACTCCTGAAGAGTGTGGGAAGGTTGGAAAGAGGTCTGAACCTGCAAGTCAGAATACCCAGCCATACAAGAGTCTCCGCGTCAGTGACTTTTGGGCTGCGATAAGCAGAACACGGAGACACCAAGTATGCACAGGCATCTGGTGTTTTTTTGTTTCTCGGATACTGACATCTTTCAAATCTTCAAACGATCTACGGTTTGGGAACCGCAGAATCGAGTAATGCCCGGTTGGGGAGACCAAGGCACACTGGGAGTGCAGTTGGTCGATCGAGCTTACAGTCGCCTGATCACAGGCAGGCGCAGGTTTACAAATCAAGATGCAACTCAAGGTACTGGCAACATGTTCAGATCCACTTTCAGGAGCTTTCTGCTGGTCATTTCACTGGCGGGACTGACTTCTACCCAACTTACTTTTGCTGAAGAAACCACCAACGAAACCGAGGAACCGGTCGTGCAGATGGGCGATGTCATGGTCACGGCTTCCCGTGGCGAGCGAGAAACCTCCACCATCCCCCGTAGCGTCTCCATCATTACGGCAGACGACATTGCTGTCAGCAAGGCGCAATCTGTCCCCGACCTGCTGCGTCTGCAACCCGGATTGTCCGTCCGGGACTGGTACGGCAACGGCACCGCATCGACGGTTGACATGATGGGTTTCGGCGAAAGCGGTCGCCAGAATACCATCGTTCTGGTCGATGGTGTCCGCGCCGATTATGCCGACCTGTCCTCCGTCGACTGGACCGCAATTCCACTGCATATGATTCAGCGCATCGAAATCGTTCGCGGCGGTGCATCCACCCAATACGGTACCAATGCCGCAGGTGGTGTGGTCAACATTATCACCCGTGCTGGTGGCAGGGATTCCGTCACCGCGACGACAGAAGTCGGTTCCTGGTGGTACAAGGAAAATGCTACCATTCATGGTCAGGACGGGGATATTGGTTATACCCTGAGCGAAGGCTACTACGATTCCAAAGGCTACCGGGCTAATGGTCATTACCGCAGCAAAAATCTGCAGCTCGGCGTCACCCTGGAGCCCCAGGATATCGACTGGTTTTCCCTCGATCTCCGCGCTGGTGTCAACGATGAAGATTATGGTGCAGCCGGTTCTCTGACCAAAAGCCAGATCCATAACGAGCATTACGATCGTCAGGACTCCGACGAACCGCACAATTACGGCGATCGCGAAACGGGCTATGTCAGCGTTATTCCACGCTTCAAACTGGCTGACGGTCATGAGTTGACCCTGGCAGGTACCTATCGCGAACGCTGGAGCTATTATCACAGCCAGGGAGAAAGCATGTATGGCCCCTGGGTCTTTGATATCGAGTCGCGCGACTTGATCCTGGGCTTCAGTCCGCAGTATGTCTGGACCGGTGAACTGGTCGGCATGCCCAATACCTTCACTCTGGGCATGGAGTGGTACCAGACCGAAAAAAATAATATCGAAAATACCCTCGAAGCTACTCGCAAGACCCTCGATTTCTACTTCACCAACAGTACGGAGTTTATCGAAGACTGGTTCCTTGACCTGGGTTACCGTCGTGGCCGTGCGGAATTTGATTTCGCCGCCTTTGACGACGTCGGTTTCAATCTGGATGCGTTCAATATTTCATTGACCTGGCGTTATGCTGAGGGCAGCAAGATCTTCGTCGGCTATGATCGTTCCTTTCGTGTCGGGGCGTTGGATGAGTATATCGTCTATCCAGATTTCCCCAGCTCACCATTTGTCAATCCTGGCCTGGTTCCCCAGATCACCAAGACCTGGCAGGCGGGGATAGAACATCAGTTTTGCGAGCAACTGACTGGTAGCCTGACCGTTTTCCACGTGACCACCGACAATGAAATTTTTTACGATCCGGCTGACGGCAGCTTCAGTTCCTTTTTCCCAGGTGCCAATCGTAACTATGACGAAACCAAACGGGTCAGCATTGTTGCTGAAGCCGATTATCAGTTAACCGAAGATCTCTCACTCTTCCTCAATTACACCTGGGTTGATGCCCGTTTCGGTGAAGACGATACCACCGATTATGATGGCAATCGCGTACCCATGGTCCCTCAGCATGCCATCAATGCTGGCAGCGAATGGGAATTCATCGATGGTTTTACCTGGAATTTGACCGCCCATTGGGTGGATAATCAGTATACCATCAGCGATTGGACCAACAGCATGGATGAGCTGTCCAGTTTTCTGGTCGTCGATACCCGCCTGACCTACGAGTGGGAATGGCTGACCCTCTATGCCGGGATCAATAATCTCCTCGATGAAGAGTACAGCGAGTTTGCAACCTACGGTGTGAACCTGTATCCTTCGCCTGAACGTAACTTCTTTACCGGTGTTACTGTTACTTTCGATTTCTGACCTAGCCAGCAGGCGACCAGCCAAGGTCCCAGCCGGCTGGTCGCCTACTTTTTAAGAGCCTCCCATTTCAAGGCTTCCAAATTCGGTGTCTCAGGGACAAAGCATGTCCGTTTGTACAGCAAATCGCATAACCTTCAATCAATCAATCCAGCTTCTCTGCGCGGTTTGCCTCCGGGCTTTGCCACTTCTCGCTTTTGTCTTTGCCTTGATATTGGCACCACCAACCCGAGGTGCAGAAACATCGCTGTATGATCTTTCCAGACAATTTGCCCAACTGCAGACTGATCAGGCAACAGCCGAACAGAGACTCGCAAACTATCTGAAAGAAGCTTCTGAAGCAGAACGCCTTCTTCAGGCTCAACTTGAGCATGAGCGCCAACGCTATACCTCACTGTCGACCCATTATACCGGCACTGACCTGACCCTGAGGATTGACCAGGAGACCCGAGTAAAGCTCCTCTGGCAGGATGCGCCATATGTGAGTCAAGGTGATCTGGATTGTGTGGCCCAGGCGGGTGCATTCATTCCCCCTTTGTTTGAGTCCACCTGGGAAAAACTGGATTTGCGCCTTCGCAATGCCGATACCAGTTTTGAGCAGGCCTATGCCGTTCTTGCGGCTTTCGAGCAGATCCTGAAATGGCAGAAAAGCTGGCATCTTTCGACCTATCAGCCATCAAACAATCAGGAATTTGATGCGATTTATGCCGGAATCTCAGCGGGTTGGGCCATCTCCCCGGACCGCCAGCACGGCCTCTGGTTTGAACGCCGGCAGAACGAGATCCTTGAACAGGAACTCACGCCGAAGCAAACGCAGGCAGTTGCCGAAATGATGGAGCTGCTGCAAGCCAAAAAGCCGGGACGCTGGCTGCAGCTTCCCCTGCTGCACGGCAAAGAAATCGCCAAGACGTTGGAAATCACCAGTTACAGCCCCGCTTCCAAGCAGCAGCTGCCAAACATTCAGCCGCCTGCTCCATTACCTGAAGCCCCGACATTCGCGCAGCAAGCGCCATTGCCCCCCAATCCTGTTTATCAGCCCTTACCAGTCGATGCCGCAGGTTCACCAGCAGAAAGGCTGCAACAGGCAATCACGGCCCAGACCGAAGCCAATCAGACTTTCATCAGTGACATCCAGATCTGGAAGGCAGCTCAGACGAGCTACCAGACCAAATTGAAGGCCCATGTCGAGCTGCTTATCGCTACCAATAAGCAGGCAAGGAATATCTGCGACCGTCGCACCATTCATATCCAGGACGCCAGAAAATGGCTTACCGATATGCAGGCACTTCGGGATCAGTACCGCCTGGATGGCATTGGTTTTCTGAGCAGCCTGCAGGAATCCCTGTATCTGCCGGAATATTTCAACCAGCATGACAACTTCGCCACCAACCAGCGCTATCCAAATCTGCAATCACCATCGTCCCTGCTGACAGCCGCCAGATCCGTGCTTGCCACGCGACTGCATAATCAACCTATCGCCAGCGAAGTACGCACCACCGCAGGGGACATCTACAAAGGTGAATTTCGCTTTATCGGTCCGCTCATGCTGTTCACCGAAACCTCCAGCAACCGCTCCCAATGGGCCTTTGAAAGTGGCACCTCACTTCGCCCCACCCTTGCCGGACCTTTGCTGGAAAATACCAAACTCGCCTTTCCCTTCAGTCTCAACGGCCAGCCCCCGGCTCAGGTATCTGCGGATAATCTGGTGACTCAAATGCGCAAAGGCGGAGTGACCATGATTCCCCTGATGCTGTTGGCTGTGATCGGGATTGCCCTCAGCCTTTACAAATTGCTCTCCCTTCGCTCCCTCCATACCGAGCACGCAGAAGACAAGATTCTGGATATCCTGCAATGTCTCAGTTCCACCAAAGGCAAGCAGGCAGAAACCACAGCCATGCAGCTCGCCAGCCAATTGAACCGTCCCCTGCGACCGGTCATCGAAGAAGGCATTCAGCACCGCGATGCGCCAAAGGAGCATATCGAGGAAATCATGTACGAACGGCTGATGGCCCAGATCCCTACTCTGGAGCGTTTGCTGTCGCCATTGGCGGTCTGTGCCAGCGTCGCACCTTTGCTTGGTCTGCTGGGCACGGTCACCGGTATGATTCACACCTTCAACCAGATTGTGGCTGAAGGTGCCGGCGGAGCCAAGACCTTATCCGGCGGCATTTCAGAAGCGCTGATCACCACCGAATACGGTCTGATTGTCGCCATCCCCGCCCTGTTGATACATGCCTACTTGTCACGCCGCGTCCGCAAAGCTGTTGCCAGCGCTCAGCAAAGTGCCATTACCTTTGTCAATGGACTCAAATTACGCGATCCGGTGGAAGAAAAAGAAGCACCAGCCGTCGAGGTCTCCACATGAACGCGCCCTGGCAGGATGCCTTCTTCCAATACTGGCACAACGGTGGCTGGCTGATGTTGGCACTGGCGGCAACTCTGATTGTCGTCTGGATTCGCTATTTCCAGCTCAGAACCTGCCTGAAAGAAGCGCTGGTCAAAGATGACGCCCTGCTGGCAAACCTTCCTCAGCATATTAACAGCTGCACCGAATACCCCGACTTCGTCTCTCAATTGCGCACAACCTCCGGAGCGGTTGCCAGAGTTCTGCGCCATGTGCTGGCCAGGGTAAGTTTTGGCATGTCATTCCGCCAGGCGTATCAGGAATGCCGACATGCCGAAACCGCAATCTACACCCATGCCTTTTATGTCATGGGTGCCCTGATCATGGCAGCGCCGTTAATCGGCCTGCTGGGGACGGTGCTCGGTATGATCGATACCTTTGACGCCGTCCAGCAGACTAATGCCCAGGGAGCAATCCGGCTTTCCGCCGGTATCAGCAAAGCCCTGATCACGACTCAGGCCGGTCTCATTGTCGCCCTGCCGGGGACCTTGGCCATGGCCCATCTTTACCGCCTCTATCGCAATCTGGTCCACGAACTGGACCGCCTCGAAAGCCGTCTTTATTTGATCCTTTCGCAACATACCGAAAAGGAAGCGGCCTGATGAAACGACTTGCAGATGTCAATCTGGAAACCAGTGAATCCCTGCAGATCAACATGTCCCCCCTCATCGACATGGTCTTCCTGCTGCTGATTTTCTTCATGGTCACCGCCGTCTTCGTCGAAGAAACCGATATCCCCATCCAGCGCCCTGCGGCAGCCTCCTCCACCCAGGCCCCAGCCGACCCCATCCGTATCACCATCACTGCCGATGGCTCCATCCATTTTGACGGCACCACCCTCACCCCGGAAGCCATTACCCCCATTGTGCAGCGCCTCACCGTGCAGAAGGAAAGCCCGGTCCTGGTGCTGGCAGATGAAGCTGCACCATCCGGCCTGCTGGTGAAAGTCGTCGATGCCGCCCGACTTGGAGGCGCTGCATCCGTCAGCATCGCCACCGAAAAGACCGGCTCAGGCAGAAATTAACCCTTGCAGGTAAAAATCATGTCGACCAATCAGACAGATTTACGCTCTCCACTGACCCGAGAAGCGATCAGTTACCAGCAGCCGGTTCTGTCGAGCTGGAAGCCAGCATTTGTTGGCATTCTGATCAGCGCGGCATTTCTGTTAGCCCTGCCATTCCTGCAGATTATCGGTACTACTTCCAGAAAAGAAAAAGCATCCGAACCAACCTACCCACAGGTCCGAACCTTACCGAAAACATCCCCGAAATCAGCACCACCCCACCCGACAGAAAATATCTCCAACCCACAACCACAAGATCAGCCACCACCACCACAAGCCCCTGCCTTCAATATTCCTGCCCCTTCCATGGAAATCGTCCAGTCACCGCCGGAACTGAATCTGGACCTGCCAGCTGTCACCTTCGATCTCCCTCCGCTGACACTAACACTGGCAGAAGCACCAGCGCCTCCTGTACCAGCCCTCCAACCCGTGCCAGAAGCCACCGCTAGCTACCCGGAACCTGCACCAGTCGTCCATACGGCAGCAAGTGATGTGGTTTATGATAACGGCGATGTCGATGAAATTCCCCGCTATAAGCGTACCCCTGAGCCAATTTACCCAGCCCGTGCCAGACGACGCGGCCTCGAAGGCGAGGTGATTCTTGAGCTGATCGTGGATGAAGAGGGCAAACCCCGCTCTCCGCATGTGGTGCAGGCTAAACCGGAAGGCCTGTTTGAAAAGGCCGCGCTGGATGCCCTGGCCCACTGGACCTTCTACCCCGGCAGGAAAGAGGGCAAAGAAGTCCGCACCCGCACCCGCGTCCGCATCGCTTTCAGGTTGACCCAATGATCCGCGTCTTGCCCATTCTGGTTTTGCTTGCCTGCGTGCAGGTATTCGGCAGTGCAGCCGAACTTCCACCGGTCCCGGCAGACCTGCATGAAGCCCTTATTGCTCTACAGCAGGCAGTGCCAGATGAGCAATCCATCGCCCAGTCCCGCAATCTGGCAACCACCAGCAACCATCCTGCGGCCTGGATGGTGCTCTCCGATCTTCTTTTCCGGCACCAACAACTTGAGGATGCCGCAGCCGCCATACAACATGTGCTGAAAGCAATGCCGGACCTCCCCGATGCACTGCGGCGCAGCATCCGCATTGAGGCTGCACGCACCGAATGGCGGCAGGTGCAGCTCCTGACCGCACGCCTTGGCAAAGTGACAGACCTGCAGGCTGCCGATTATCAGTTCCAGATCCAGGCACTCGATCAACAGGGCTTGCATCCTGATGCCGAAGCAGCATGCAGACGCGCACTTGATCTACATCCAGATGATGCCGCCCTGCAACTTCTGCTGGTGCGGCAGCTTCATGCCCAGAACAGACTGCATGATGCTAAAGAACTCCTGCAGCTACTGGCGCAGCGCACCCCGGACAATCCTGGCATCTGGAGGCTACTCGCCCACGAAGCCAGTGCACGGGAAGACTGGACGGAAGCCATTGCCGCACAGCAGGTACTGCGCATGAACGGCAGTGCCACAGTGGATGATCGGATGCAGCTTGCGTTCTGTTATTTCAGGGCTGACCGACTCAATCAGGCGCACACCATCTGGTGTGAACTCGCAGATCAACGATCGATTCCCCTGCAAGGATTACTGAAAGTGGCTGAACCGCTCTATCTGCAAGGTCATGACGCAATTGCCACTGATCTGCTGAACCGTTTTGCCGGCACAACCACCATCACAGAGGCTCTCCCGAAATTACAATCAATGACTCCCGGTTCGCACTTCCTGAAATGGCTTGCCGCCAATACTGCACGTGCAGGCCATCATCCTGAAACGGCAACGCCATGGCTCTACCAACTGGCACATACCGAAAGCCACTACCAGCAACAGGCCATCATCCTGCTCATCCAGCAGGCTCTGCAAGCCACAAATGTTGCAGAAGTCCAACGCCTCCTCGCCGTGCACAAAGATTTGCTGCCGGCTGCCTGGGTCCGGGAAGTGCAGCAGTATTGCACCAGCACAAATGCCCGACAAATCGCCCCATAAGCCGAGTACCAGCATTGCAGCAATCCAGCCTTATTTCAATGAATTATCTTTGGTAAGCTTTATTTTTACCCACTATCTGCAATCATTCATATTTTTACCCTATTTAAATCAGGCATGTAGCTTACCTATTTAATTATTATTATTTATCTCTACTTATCATTATTTTCTATCCATTTAAGCCATATTCGGCACATGTCTTGCGAGATCGCTGGGACGCCTTCACTAAAAACGAACCCCCAGGAGCCTCATGATGCAAGTTTCAACAAAGCTCTACCTCCTTCAGATCGCCCAGTTCATCGTTGTCTGTGTCGTCATCGGATTCACCATCTCCCTTCTGAAGCAACAGGAGGCTGACGGACAAGTCATCAATCTGGCAGGCCGCCAACGCATGTTGTCTCAGAAGCTGACCAAGGAAATGTTGCTTTTCGCACGCGGTGAAATCGAAGCAGTAAAAGTAGCTGGAACGGTAGCCGTCTTTTCTGAAACGCTTGATGCATTAATGAATGGAGGAGAAGCTCCACTTGATTTGAACCGCGAAACGTATGTTACCATCCCTGGAGCCAGCACCCCTGAAATCCAGACACAGCTGCAAAAGGTCCAGGAAATGTGGCAGCCTTTCAGTCGACACGTGCAGATCATACTTGAACAGCAGGAAGGTGCCAAAAGCAGTCTGGAGTATCTTGGAAAAAACAATGTCCCCCTGCTCAAGGAAATGAATGCCGCCGTCGGGCTCATGGCCACCCATGCAACCGGCAAGGTACACCATTTGAAAAGCGTGCTATTTGGTGGCTGGCTGGCAATCGCGCTGGTTGCGGGCACCGTGCTGCTGGTGGTATACAAACGCGTCATGCCCCTTTTCATCCTGGTTGGGAAATGTATCATGAGTCTGAAAACGGCAGCAGGAGAAGTTGCCAGTGCCGCCGGGCAGATATCAACCTCCAGTCAGCATGTGGCATCCGGCGCTAGTGATCAGGCCGGAGCCATGGAAGAGGTCAGCAGCTCTATCGAGGATATCCGGGATCGCAGTCACGCCATCACGGAACTTACTTCTACCTCGGAATCCCTGATGCATGAAAATATTCGCAAATCGGCAGATTCCCTGAAAGCCGTGGTGGAGATGACACACCGTATGGATCGGATCAAGGCAGACAGTGTGGAGATGCTGAATATCGTTCGGACAATTGATGAAATTGCGTTTCAGACTAATCTGCTTGCGCTGAATGCGGCCGTAGAAGCTGCCCGTGCAGGCGAGCACGGAAAAGGTTTTGCGGTCGTGGCAGATGAAGTCCGGGCATTGGCCGGACGTGCCGCTACTGCTGCCCATACGACCTCTGAATTACTTGATGGTACGGCAGTGCGGGTGAATGAAACGGCGGTTGGCATTTCCAGTATCAGCAATAATTTCGAAGAGATTGTCGAATCTGCGACCATCATGGGTGACAAGCTTGACCAGATTGCAGTGGCAAGCCACGAAATGCTGGACCGGGTCGCACAGATCAATGCTGCATCGAATCAGATGGCCTCTACCGCGACTGAAATAGCAGCCGCTTCTGAAGAGAGTGCCGCTACTTCTGAAGAGTTGAATGGTCAGGCGATTCTGCTGAGTGATGCCATGTACGACCTTGCACAAGCTGTCCATCTTGGCGATGATGACGAGAAGTACAAAACCCCGCATCATTTTGCAGAAGAAAACGACTTTGATGAAGCTATGGAATACATTGAACCCTACGATGATGACGATAAGGTTGGAAGCCCGGAACGTGAACCAGCAGGTACTGCTTACTGAGTATACCTGCAATGCCAGGAAAAGCTTTCTTTCAATCTGCACTATACTGAGCTTCAAAGATCAGATCTGTAGTTGTATACTGATCAATCGAAGCTTGTGAACGAACGGCCTGAATGCATATGATTGGTTTGAGCCCGAATATCGCCATTTATGATTGAATTAAAATGTGCACAGGATTTGGCGAAATTGCGGCGACTTGCCCTGGCGGCACAAGGTTTATTGCAAGTACGCCCCTTTGGTAAGGGTCTGGCTGGAGCACGTCGAGCCATAAATCACATCGGCTATGTGCAGATAGATACCATTTCAGTTGTAGAACGTGCTCATCATCATGTCCTGTACTCCAGGCTCCCCGACTATAAACCCTCAATGATCAATAAGATGCTTATTGATCATGACATTTTTGAGTATTGGGTACATGCGGCAGCATATCTGCCAATAGCTGATTTCCGATTCTCACTCCCTTATAAGCAGGCCATTAAAAGCGGCCAGGTCCATTGGTACCGAAATCCAGACAAGAAGCTCATGGGAGAACTGCTGGCCCGCATTCGAGCAGAAGGACCAATACGCTCAAGAGATGTTAGCAGCAAGGAGAATATGCATACCGGCTGGTGGGATTGGAAGCCAGCGAAAAAAGCCCTTGAACAGCTTTATATGCAGGGGGATCTGATGGTCAGCAGCCGTGAGGGATTCCAAAAGGTGTACGACCTGACCGAGCGGGTACTCCCTGGTCATATTCATTCTCACATGCCCACCATGGAAGAATATGCGAAACACATTCTGGATCAACAATTGCGTTGCCATGGAGTGGTGACACTCAAAGAGTTGACAAACCTGCGTCGGGATAAAGAACTACGTCAAGCAGTAAGCAAGCTGGTGAATGACAGCCTATTGCAAGGCACGCTGGAACAGGTGCAGATATACAATGGTGATGTGTATCTCATTAAAGCTGGAGAACTTGAGCGACCCTTTCCCCGCTTAAATAGTCGGGTAAAAATACTTTCACCATTCGACAATGGTGTCATTCAGCGGAATCGACTTAAAGTTCTATTTAAGTACGACTACCAGATCGAGTGCTATGTCCCTGCTGCTAAGCGCAAATTTGGCTATTTTTGCCTTCCCTTGCTTTATCGTGATGCTTTTATTGGACGGATAGACTGCAAAGCCCATCGAAAAACGAGACATTTCGAAATCATTTCTCTCCATGTAGAGAAACACAACTTTGACGTAGAATCAGTCATGGCAGCACTTATCGATGCGGTCATAAAATTCTGCCACTTTCAGAACTGTGACTCCATCTCTTTGACTAAAGCCCATCCAAATCATCTGACCCAGCCAATAAACCAGGCCCTAACGTCACATGGTTAAGATCAAGGAATTCTACTTTCGTGTTCAGGCAAGCATTGGGAAATCAGACTCAATTCATTCAGAAAAAATGGGAGTAGCAGTTGAGGACCTGCTACTCCCCCGAGGTACCAATGCCTGGATAGTGAGAATGTTGTCACATTTCCAAGCACTTTTTTACCTCGCATAGGACGTGCCAGTTATACCTTTTACCTGCGGTTGTGCGCTTTATTGACTATTGCAGTCGATGCGGCGTTCTTTCAGTCAACTTTTATTGACTGTACGGGGGTGGCGTCATCCTATGTCTCAGCTCTGGGCTTTGAGGAAGATGAAGAAGAGGGGGGCGGCAAGAATGAGGCTGTCGAGGACGTCGAGGATGCCACCCATACCGGGCAAGGTTGACCCGGAATCTTTTACCCCTGTACCACGTTTAAAGGCTGATTCAGCAAGGTCGCCATAGAGACCGACGACGGCGAGAACAGCTCCGAGTATGGGCGCAGCAAGTGCAGTCAATACCGGCAGTCCATCAACATGCATGTTTTCTCCCATTACCCGCATGAGAATGTAGCCAAGTGCAGCGCTGAAAAGAATACTTCCCAGCAGGCCTTCCCAGCTTTTCTTAGGGCTGATTTTAGGAACCAGTTTGTGGTTGTTACCACCAGAAAGGCGATGGGTGATATTGCCCAAAGTATAGCCACCAATGTCGCCAGCTTTGGTGGTGAGTACAAGCCAGAAGAAGAGATATGGTCCTGCCCCTGCTCCTTCATTCCAGTAGTAGATGCGGCAGAGCATCCAGAGGGGAAGGCAAAGATAGACAAGGGCACCACATGAGGATAGCAGCTTGCGGATGCCCTTTTCAAAATCGCCTTCCTGAAAAACCAGAAAGAAACCGATGAAGAGGAAGGCGCAAATGATAACTTCCAGAACCGGGAACTCATGACAGTTCTTCTGCACAACCGGCAGGGAGCTGATGACCAAGAGGAGACTTGCACCTTTGGTCAGCAACGGATAACCGGGCAGATCAATGCGGTTGAGCATGCCATGGAGCTCAGTCAAACCGAACAGAAGGCCGGCTGAACCGATGACGAGAAAGACGACATCCGCGATCCAATGGTCGACGAAGACCATAATGATCGTCGCTGCCACCAGGCATGATCCACTGATCAGTCGGTGTTTCAGCATCGGATGCTCCGAACTCCAGGGGTCTTCAGTTAACGAAAAAGGTTTGTTCACGGTTCGGCCCCGTGGAAACAATCCCGATCCGGGCGTCAATCAGGGAGGCAAGACGCTTGAGGTAGAGTTGGGCTTTTTCTGGCAGGTCTTCCCATGAGCGAGCCTTTGAGGTATCACACTGCCAGCCGGGCATGGTCTCGTATACCGGCTCAACGGCATTCAGATCATCAAGATCCGCAGGGAACTGAGTGGTTTCCACGCCGTTGATGCGGTAAGAGGTACAGATCTTCAATTCCGGCAAATTATCGAGCACGTCAACCTTGGTGATAGCCAGGGTATCGACGCCGCAAACCATAGTGGCATAACGGCAAGCAATGGCGTCGAACCAGCCACAGCGGCGTGGACGACCGGTGGTAGCACCAAATTCATTACCAGCCTGGCGCAGTGCTTCACCTTCTTCACCATGAAGCTCGGTGGGGAATGGACCTTCACCTACCCGAGTGGTGTATGCCTTGACAACACCAACGACTTCAGAAACATGCTTTGGAGCAATACCGCCACCAGTACAGGCTCCACCAGTGGTGGTGTTGCTGCTGGTGACATACGGGTAAGTGCCGTAGTCCGTATCGAGATGCACACCCTGAGCACCTTCAAAGAGGACGCTCTTACCATCTTTTATGGCGGCATTGACGCTGAAGACCGTATCATCAACCATGGGGCCAAGGATATCTGCAGCCCCTGAGAGTTTCTCCCACTCGGCATCGATATCCATGAGCTCAAGACCTTGAGCTTCAAATTGTTTATTGTAGGCTTCAGCCTGGGCGCGAAAGCGGGCTTCAAGACGGGTCTTGTTGGCCAGATCACCGCCGCGAATGCCAACACGATGGGCTTTGTCAGCGTAGGTCGGACCAATGCCGCGCTTGGTAGTGCCGATCATGGAACCGCCAAGTTTGGCTTCCCGAGCCGCATCGGCGAGCTGGTGATAGACGAAGACAAGATGGGCTCTGCTGCTGATCCGCAAGCGGTCGCGGACTTCGACACCCTGTGCTTCCAGTTCCAGAATTTCATTTACCAGACCGGTAGGGTTGACCACGACACCATTACCGATGATACACTGGCGACCTTCACGCAGTATACCGGATGGAATCAGGTGAAGGACGTACTTGGAATCGCCGATTTCCACAGTGTGGCCGGCATTGTTGCCGCCCTGAAAACGTACGATGACGTCTGACTTTTCGGTCAGAACGTCGATAATTTTTCCTTTACCTTCGTCACCCCACTGGACGCCAATGAGTACTGTTACGGCCATGCTATTATGTCTCTGGTCTGGTAGTTCAAAAATCGGTTGGCGCGCGCAGTAACCCCGAACACGCCGGAAATCGGCACAAAGGCTAAATGTACCCTTACTTCCAGCTCGCGCAAGACGGAAAAACGAAAGCGTTGTGCATGTGCCGAATTGCGTTACTGTCGGAACACCAAGTAATCCGGTCGTATACCTTCTACAGGGTGCCAGCTCTTTATAAACTAAGGCTAACTACCATCAAAGATGCTACAATAAGCCGCAGTCTCAGCATGGAACCGGAGCCGATAATGATACCTTCAGGTCCGGACGGTTGGCATAGTCGCAGACCGTGTTATAGAACCAGTCATTCCATTCTTCATCAACACCAATACCGGGAAGATCCGGGTAACATTTGGTAAGAAGGAAGCCATCAAAGAGTTCGCACATGCGGCGCGTTTCTGATTCGATAAAGGCACGATCGCCTGTGGGCAACACTTTCTGAATATCCACCGGGCTCCAGAGGGCCACACCACGCTGACGGAATTTTACAGCCAGAGTCGGCATATCATATACCGCCGGTTGATCGAACTGGAAGACATCAACTCCGCAGTCACAAAGGTCGTCAATTATAGCCCAGTTCTGACCGCAGGAATGAAGCAGTACCTTCATGCCATAGTCATGGGCAATCCCCATGAGGCGAGCATAATCCTCTTTGAAATACTCGCGAAACATATGAGGAGAAAAGAGTAGTCCTTTCTGAGTTCCCATGTCCTCGCCGATCATGATGCCGTCTGCACCAGACTTGCCGGCGGCGAGAATCCGTCGCTCGTAGACCTCGCAGATCATGGCATGCATGCGCTTCAACTCGTCAGGATACATGGCCATGTCGAGGAAATAAACTTCCATCTTGCGCAAGTATCTGGCATTATCAAAAATCCAGCCCCCGATTGCGGCGAGTTTGAAACGATCCTGCGGATTGTCCTCAAATCGTTTGCTGAATGAAGCAGCCAAATCGTCCACGTCGTGCAACGGCAGCTCAAGCTGATCCAGTTGTGACCACTCGCTGATGGCGGGTTGATGTATCTCCCCTTTTTCACAGCCGTCTTTCATTCTGACCCATATATTGCCCCAGATATCATCGTAATATTCAAGATTGCCTTCGGTCCAGCGGCGCTGTTGCTTTCCTCCAGGCCAACCACAGCCAACCGAGAGGAAATCGTTCTGCTTTCCCGCGCCAAACGCCATGCCGGGACGCTCCGGGGATTGATGGTTGATATTGGCTAATATGATCTCTCGTGAAGACATGCTCATCGTACACTCCTTTGGTTCTTTGAGTCTGGTAGTACGATACATGCGGATTATGCGCCATGTCTTTGCATAATGGCAATGTATTTTTGTCTGAAACTAGCATTCAGGCCGTGTGGCAGCTGAGAATATGCGGGATGGGGACAGCGGGGCAAAGAAACGTTACATTGAGATGTGCCGCAAGGTGGCACTTTCATGACAGAACTGTCATCAAGCAGACCTGCAAACAATCCAATAATAAACCTATAATTAGTACCATGAAGATTTTGATTGTAGAAGATGAGGAGCACATCCTGTCATTCATGCAGAAAGGCCTGACTGAACAAGGCTTTAATGTGGATGCCACAAAAGACGGAAATGAGGCATTCGATATGGCCACACGACAAGCATATGATGCGATTGTGCTGGACATCATGCTTCCAGGCAGAGATGGTCTCAGCATTCTGCGCGGTCTGCGCGACCAGCAGAATACGGTTCCCGTACTGCTGCTGACTGCGCGTTCCGGCCTGAATGAACGCGTGGAAGGCCTGAACCTGGGAGCAGATGATTACCTGACGAAACCTTTCTATGTGGAAGAGCTGGCTG
>MDTD01060351.1_pt1 | contig 19810 bp, 18 predicted proteins | sample 811221 | NCBI WGS metagenome assembly MDTD01 (sample SAMN05326646, study PRJNA326480) | marine metagenome | isolation source: seawater | place: Pacific Ocean: South West | collected 2011 | reverse complement strand
GGGGTACCCCTCGGAGCGGTTCATGTCGCTGCCCTCGCTCGATCTCGCGGTGGACACCGGCTCGCTGACGGGCGAGGTGATCACGATCCCGTCGCTGGCGCTGGGGACGATCGGGGTGACGCTCGACGGGACGGGCGGGACGCCCAACTACCAGGTGATCCTGGACAACATGGAGAAGTTCGAGGGCAAGGGCGGGGGCGGCGAGCCCGCGGACCCGTCCTCGGAGGGGCCCCGGTTCGTGATCAACTCGCTGGTGCTCGAGGGCGCGCAGGTGAAGGTGACGAACTTCACAGGCGTGCAGCAGCTGACGGGCGATGTGGACATCGCGGTGCCGCGCGTGGAGTTGAAGGATGTTGGCTCCGCGGAGCCCCTGACCACGAGCGAGCTGATCGAGCTGATCGTCAAGACGGTGATGTCGACGACGGTCGCGAACGCGGGGGGTGTGCTCCCGGCGGACCTGCTGGACGGGATCCGGGGCCAGCTCGGGGACCTGAGCGGGCTCGGGGATCTGGGGATCACCGCGATCGGGGACATCGGCACGCTGGGCGAGGACCTGGGCAAGGAGGCGCAGGAGAAGCTCGACGAGGTCAAGGACGAAGCGGAGCGGACCGTGAAGGACACGATCGGGAATCTGCTCGGCGGGGGCGGGAAGAAGGACGAAGACGACGGGTAAGGAAAAGAGACGCAGAGACGCAGAGACGGAGTGGGCCCGGCGCTGGTGCGCCGGGCTCTTTTGCGCAGGCGGATGGGGGGACGGGAGGCTCGGTGATCGGACGGATGCGTCGGTGGCTGTGGTACGAGCGTGGGGCGGGGTTCGCGGAAGAGGGAGCCTGGTACCCACGTCCTGTCGCATACATTCAGCCGCACGGCGGCTGGATATTCATGGGCGCGCTGTTCTTCGTGCTGTTTATCGGGTTGATGTTCACGCCGTTGTTCGGGTTGCTGGATCGATGGTCGGTGGTGCTGCCGGCCGTGGTCAGCTTGGGGCCGGCCGTGTTCTTTGGTTCGCGCGTTCGTCGCGTGAATCTGGCGATGAAGGGGATCGTGGTGCGGACACGCGGGCTGGTGTGCCCCCGATGCCTGTATGACCTGAGCGGCGTGCGATCGGTCGATCGTTGCCCCGAGTGCGGGCAGTCGGTCGATCTGGAGAAGTTGCCGAGGCAGTGGGCACGGACGGTGCGCGCGCTGCGGTATCCGGACGGGGACCGGGAGGCCGTGCGGGGATGGATGGATGTGTGAGACGCGGCGTTTGCCGCCGCTGTGTCGCCCATGTTGTTCCCCCTCCGAGGGCACGGCCAGGATGGCCGTGGCACACATGGGCATGAGGCGGCGGTCGCCGGGAGATCTGAATCCGGTTACTTGAGGCTGAGCATCACCACACCGGTGAGGATGAGGGCGACGGCGGTGGCCTTGCGCGCGGATATCGGTTCGCCCAGCAGCAGCCAGCCGATCAGCACGGCAGTCGCGGGGGCGAGGGCGAAGGCGATGGGCTTGACGCGGCTGACCTCGCCGAAGTTGAGGGCGGCGTAGAAGCAGACCATGCCCCCGGCGCCCGCGAGCAGGCCCGAGCCCAGGACGAGTTTCCACAGGGTGCCCGGGTCGGCCTTGGTCCAGGTCTGGGGTTCCATCTTGGCGCTCTTGACGACGAGCAGGTAGACGAGCCAGAGGATGGGGAGGGCGACGGTCGAGCGCACCGCGATGGCGGTGACGGGGCCGACCTGTTTGGTGTGGAGCACGGCTTTGGTGAAGACCTCGCCGACGCCCCAGCAGAGGCCCGCGGCGATGGCGAAGAGCATGGCTTTCATGGGGGGGAGGATACGGGGAGGCACTGGGCACGGGACACTGGGTAGAAGGCAGGAGAAGGAAGAGAAGGGAAGAAAGTGGGGGGAGCCCCTCATCGCCCGCTTGCGCGGGCACTTCTCCCCAGGGGGAGAAGAAGGGGGATGAAGACGGGCTGTCAGAACATGTCCGTCATGGCGGGGACGGTGGGGGTGGCGAAGATCCCGGCGGCGAGGTCGGCGGTCGTGTCGTCGCAGCGTGCCCGCCCCGCGTCGCGGAGGGCGTGGGGGGTGGTGTAGCCGGTGTAGATCGGGGCGAGGTCGCGGATGTTGATCGCGAGGGTGTGGGCGGTGGGGGTGGTTGTGCGCTCGACGGTTGGGGTGCCGGCGTTGACGGAGAGCGTCCAAAGCCCGGCGTTCTCGGGGATGGTCTCGTCGGTGATGTCGAGGGTGACGGTGGCGGTGGTCGCGGGGGAATAGCCGCGGGCGAGAAGGGCGGCCTCGAGGTGGGTGATGCGGACGAGATAGGAGTTGAGGATTTTCATGGAGTACCGCCAGTCGGGGAGGGCGGCGAGGAGTGGGCTGGTGGGGGGCAGGTTGGTGTCGATGGTGCCGACGACGCTGGAGTGGCCGCGGATGAGGTCGCACAGGGCGGCGAGGCCTTCGGGCGAGGTCCAGGCGAGGTCGGTGGCGGTCATGTGCGCGCCGGCGGCGGTGCCGGTGGTGTCGATGGGCTCGGCCCATTTCTTCTGGACGAGATAGGCGTAGGCGTCGGGGGTGCCATCGGCGTCGGTGTGGATGAAGCCGACGGCCTTGCCCTCGCGCTCGCGGATGCGCTGCCAGATGTACGCGGACCGCGCGAGCATGCCGTTGTGGGTGCGCGCGGAGGCGTCGTAGAGCGATTCGATCGCGGGGTGGTCGTCGGGCGTTGCTTCGCGCCAGGTTCCGGGATCGGGGTCGGGCGATCTCGGGAACAGGGCGGCGGGGATGGACGCGGTGCAGAGAAGGCCCGCGAGTTCGTAGCCGACCCGGCGGTAGAGCGGGTGCATCGCGGAGTAGAGAACGGAGAGCGGGACGCTGTCGGCGTGCATGGCGCGGACGGCCTCTGCCATAAGCGTGCGGGCGAGGCCTTTCCCTCGGGCTTCGGGGGCGACGGCGACGCCGAGCACGCCGAACTGGTCGACGCGCTTGCCGGCGATGTAGAGGCCCATGGGGACCTGCCCGAGGGCGGCGTCGGTGTGGATGGTGCCGGTGTCGTCGGTGCGGGTGAGGACGCGGAGGTTGTCGGTGCCGACGAGGTCGCGGTACCAGGGGAGGGTCTCGTCGGCGGTGAACCCGAACGCGAGGGCAGGGAGGCGCGCGACGGAGCGGAGGGCGTCGTCGTCGCGTCGGTTGGGGGGGATGGGGCCGAAGGTGCGGGCGGTCATGGGGGGCCTCCGGCGGTGAGGTGGAACCGGCGGGTTACTGGGCTGGGGATTGGGCCTGGGCGCCCTCGGGGAAGATGAAGCCCATGTGCATGGCGCAGTGCTTGCAGTGGATGGTGACCCACTGGTCGTGGGTGATCTTCCCGAACACGGGGCTGGGGTGGGTCATCTCCTTGCCCGCGAGGACGCGTTTGAGCTCTTTGCGGAGTTCTGCGATGCCTTCGGCATCGGGGATGCCGGGCTCGGGGAAGATCTCCGCGGCGGACTTGGGGAGCTTGATGCCGGTGGGCATGGGCTTCACGCCCATCGCGGGCTTGAAGAACAGGGCGCGGGCGACCCAGCGGACGAAGAAGGGGGCGCGGGTCTCGAACCCGTCACAGGCGCCGGTGATGACCTTGGCGCAGTGCTCGCAGATCTCGCCGATCGACCAGTTGCCGGTGGTGGTCGCGGTGCCGGCCTGCACGCCGGACTCGATGCGGTCGAGCTCCGCGAGGATCTCCTCGAACGAGCTGAACGAGAGGTCGCGGCGGGGGGCGGCTTTGGTGTTGACGGTCATGCGGGTATCGTACCGGCGTCCGGCGCGGATCAGTCGCCGGCGGATCGGCGGATCGGTCCGAGGGCGCGCATATAGAGAGCCTCCACAGCGAAGGCGAGGAGCAGGAGGCCCGCGAACCCGATCGCGGAGGCCGGGTCGTTGCGCACGAGATAGGTCATGAGCAGGGCGAGCACCGCAGCGCACCCGACCAGCGCACCCCAGATCGGCCACGCGGCGGCGCGGGTCTCCGACCGAAGGCGAAGGTGGGCGACGCAGACGAAGGCGTAGATGAGCAGGAAGACGGCGCTGCCGGCGTTGGCGATCGCAGCGAGCGGGACAAAGGCGGCGAGGATCGCGACGAGGCCGGCGGTGACAAAGAGCCCGAACCGGGCACCCTCCCAGACTTTCCGGTCGAGGAACGCGGGGAGCTGGCGTTCGTGGGCGACGCGGAAGCTGATGTTGGCGGCGCCGAAGAGGGTCGCGTTGATGGCGCTCGCGGTGCTGAACAGGGCGGCGACCGCCATCGCGACGAAGCCGAGGCGCCCGAGCGCGGGCTCGGCGGCGGCGGCGAGGGCGTACTCCTTTTTCGCGGCGATCGCGTCGGTGGTGAGGTTGCCGAAGGTCGCGAGGACGACGAGGACATAGACCGCGATCGTGACCGTGATGCTCAGGTAGATCGCGCGGGGAAGGGTCTTCTCGGGGCGGCCCATCTCGCCGGCGGCGTTGGTGATCAGCCCGAAGCCTTCGAAGGCGAGGAACGCGGTGCCCAGGCTGAAGGCGATGGAGGTCGGGGGTTTCCAGTGCGCCGTAGAGAGCAGAGCCGGATCGATCGACGGCGCGGTGATCGCGACGAACGCGATCAGAATGACGAGTTTGACCGCGACGATAACGCCCTCGGCCTTGCCGACCGCGGCGCTGCCCAGGATGTTGAGCAGGAGGAACGCCGCGACCACGCCGACGGCGATGACGGGCTTGACCCAGAACGCGGTCTGGATCGCCTCTCCGCCTTGCGACGGTCCGTGGATCAGCGCGGCGGCATAGCCCGCAAAGGCGCTGGCGTACAGGGCGAGGGCGAGGATGTATCCGAGCCAGAGGACGACATTCAGGGTCCCCGAGAGCGTGTTGTGCCCGATGCCCTTGGTGAGGAAGGTGACGGGCCCGCCGCTGGATGGGAAGGCGGCGCCGAGTCGGGCGAACGAATGCCCGCACAGCAACGCGAGGACGCCGGCGCCGAGGAAGCCGATCCACGCCGCTGAACCGGCGACGCCCCCGACGACGCCGAGGATGGAGAAGATGCCGGCGCCGATCATGCCGCCGACACCGATCGAGGCCGCGCCGATCAGCCCGATTGCGCCCTGATTGTGTGCCCCTTGCGATTGGTCGGTCATATTCGCAGCCTAGTCGGCGTCACTGATGGCGTGCGTTTCGCTGCGCGCAGGGCCCCGCGGCATCGGTCATGATGTGGGAGAGAGCGAAAGGGCCGCGCATGATGAACGAAGCGACCGAGGAACACCGTTGGCTGCACCGGATGGTCGGGGAGTGGGCGTACGAGAGCTCGTTCGAGCCCGAGCCGGGGGCGGAACCGATGATCGCGACGGGGACCGAGCGGGTCGAGGCGCTGGGCGATCTCTGGATCATCGGGAAGGGCTCGGGGGAGATCCCGGGCGGCGGGACGATGCACTCCCGGATGACGCTCGGGTACGACCCGGCGACGGGGCGATACCCCGGGAGCTGGATCGCCTCGGTGATGGCGCACATGTTCGTCTACGACGGCTCGCGCGACGGGGATGTCCTGACGCTGGAGACCGAGGGGCCGTCGATGACCGAGGCCGGGGGAACGGCCCGGTACCGCGACATCATCGAACTCATCGGCGCGGATCGGCGCCTGCTGCGTTCGTGCGTGCTGGGTGATGACGGGCTGTGGACCGAGTTCATGCGCGCCGAATATCGGCGCGTGTGAGGCGGGCGGGGTCGGTCAGCGCGGGTTGATCGGGCAGCGGAGGTTGATCTCGCACGGCGCGGGCGGGTACTCGCTGGAGAAGCGGTATCCCCGGAAGGCGTCGGGCGTGGGCCACCCCGCGCGCTGGAGGGCGGAGGTTGCCATGTGCGCATAGTCCGGGATGCGGCGTGAGCGGACCGCGGCGGGGGTGCCCAGGCTCGTCGCGGGGCCCGGCTCCTGCAGGAGCATCCCGTCGTGCGCCTGAGGCGTGGCGCGGTCCTCGAGCAGGCCCACGACCGAGCAGCGCGGCGCGTCGAAGTGGGGCAGGTCCTCGTGGATCAGCAGGTCGACCTGCACATGCTCGATCGGTGTGCGCACCGTGAGCATGTAGCGCGCGAAGGTGTTGTCGTCGGCGTGCTCGGACGGGACGACCGCGGGCATGACCTCGCCGTTGACGATGGTTGCGGCTCCCGATTTGCCCAGGGCGCCGGGGACGAGTTCGTCGTAGATCCACCCGTTGCTCGCCTCGGTCTGGCGGATCTCGGGGAGCGGGGAGGAGCAGAAATCGGGGATCAGGGGCATCCCCCCGGTGGTGACGCCCTCCGGGTCGAGGGGGATGCGGGGGATCTGGTACATCTGTGCGCCGGTGTCGTCGCTGGCGCGGAGGCGGCGGATGATCCAGGGCACATCGGGGCGGAGACGCTCGAGGGCGATGAACCCCGAGAGTTGCAGGATGTCGAGCGTGCCCGGCGTCTCGGGCGAGGGGCGCAGCGCGAGCAGGAGGAACTGGGCCTGCGCGCGCACCCCCCAAAGGGTGGATCCGGCGCGGAAGAAGGCGCGCCGTTCCTCAAGCATCAGGGCCTCGTCGGGCGTGGCGCCCGCGAGGATCGCCTCGAAGGTGCGCCGGTCGCCCGCGTGCTCGGTCATGAACGCGCGCAGGCGGGCGTCCGCGTCGCGGGCGGCGTCGACCCGCTGGCGGGCGACCCCGGCTTTCGTCGCGGCCTTGAGGACGATCTCGATCGCGTTGGGACCCGGCATGTGACGGGCGGCCTCGGGCGCGTCGTCCCCGATGAAGTGGGCGAGCTTCCACGCGAGGGTCTTGTCGAGCCCCAACCCGCGCGCGACATCGGTCGCCCGAGCGTCGGCGAGCCCGGCGCCGGTGAGCAGGTCGTGCATCGCGCGCTGCGCGTCGGCAAGGACGCGGGCGGCGGCGACGGTGATGGTGCCGCCTCCGTGTGCCGTGTTTCGGACGGCGATGGCTGGCTGGCCGATCCGTTCTTGTTTGGTTCTCGTCGGGCTCACGGACCCATCATAGCGATCTGGGCGTATGAAAATTTTTTCCAGAGAAATATTTGGAAAAAATTCTCTTTGGTCTTTTCAGAAGAAACCGACGGGTGTAGAGTCGGCGGGAGTCATGGCGTTCGTGGGTCCAGCGGTGACCCTCATTGGGGATGTCGTGGTTGATGTGGGGATTGGGTCTGGACTGTTTCTTGGATTGGAAGCTCTGATCGAGCGGAGGGATTTCAGATGAAGAACGGAATGAAGATGCGTGCCTCGGCGGCGGCGATGGCCGCGGGGACTGTCATGGGATTGGCGGCCGGCGGCGCGAGCGCCGGGATCGAGACGCAGTCGGCGGCGATCGACTTCGACCTCGCGAACGGGGGGTTCGGGACCAATGTCGCGTTCCAGCAGTTCGACACGCAGGGCGGGACGCGGGTGCTCGAGGGCGTGACGGTGCGCTTCGAGGGGACGCTGGGTCTCGAAGTGACGGCGCAGTCGTTCCACGATCAGTTCATCGAGTCGGGGTCGTGGTTCACCGATGTCTTCCACAACACCATCCTCTCGTTCAACGCGACCGAGGGCGGGGATGGCGGGCCTTCCGCGCCGTTCTACGGGCTCGGCGGCATCGGGATCGTCAATTTCACGGGGGACCTGACGCCGGGCGTGCCGGGCCCCAGCCCGTTCGATCCGGGGACGCCCGGCGATCCCGTGTCCGAGTCGTACACCGATTCGATCAACTCGGCGGTCCAGACCGATCCGGGGTTCTTCTCGTTCTACACCGGTGACGGCGCGGTGGAGGGCTTCTTCGGCCCCTTCACCGACATCGTGATCACCGATCCGCCCGCGGGGTTCGTCGAGGTGTTCGCGAGCGAGCTGACGCAGGTCGGCACGCTTTCGCTCGATTACCAGTTCTCGGTGGTGCCCGCGCCGGCGGGGTTCGGCGTGCTCGCGATGGGCGGGCTGGTCGCGGCGCGCCGTCGGCGCTGAAGCCCCCCACGAGGAGATCAAGACATGAAGACGATGGCACGACTCGTGCCGCTGTGCGCGGCGGCGGGGCTCGCGGGCGCGGGCCCGTTCGGTGGGGGCGATACCGAGACCTTCCTGGTGCCGATCCCCGACATCGGGCAGGAGTTCTTCCTGAGCAACGACATCATCCCGAACTCCAACGCCTTCAACGGGGGGACGGTGATCGCAGCGCAGCTCGAGTTGAACCTGACGGTGAACCCGACGGATCCGGGCGATCCGCGCGAGAGCTCGGCGGCATACTTCCTCTCGCAGGTCCTGGTGCCGGTGGATCTCGACCCGGCGCCGGGCGCGCAGATCCCGGGCATCGTGATCAGCGGCGCCGACGAGGGGTGGAGCGGGACGGGGCAGTTCTCGATCTCGCGTTCGCTCGATGAGCTCGTCGGGGGGACCTGGGTGTCGCCGCTGTTCTATTCAGCGGTGACCGAGCCCGGCTTGAACAACGACCAGATCGTGCTGGGCGAGGTGGACTTCTTCTCGAGCTTCATCTCCGTCACGGTGCAGGTCCCGACGCCGGGCGGGCTGGGCGTGCTCGCGGCGGGCGGGCTGGTCGCGTCGCGTCGCCGGCGCTGATCACGCGCAGGACCGACCTCTTCCACGGGCGCGGCCGAGTTGTTCGGTCGCGCCCGTTTTCGCGCGCGCCGCGTGGTGCGGAACATGCGCGGATCGGACGGACCTGTCGGTATAGTGAATCGGTGCGGGCTGCGCTGATCGCGCGCCGGCGCCGCTCGTCGGGGGCGCGTCGTTCAGGAAGCAGAAGGTGTGTTCATGATGCGAGCCGGGTTGGTCGGGACGGTGTTCTGGGCGTTGGTGTCGGTGGGCGCGGCGGGGGCAACCCCCTTCAACTGGGCGGCGAGCAGCGCCGCGTCGGCGAGCTCGCAATGGACGATCGACTCCCCGGCGTGGGAAGCGACCGACGAACGCATCGAGGACGACGGGCGGTGGATCAGCGCGAATGTGCCCGGGCCGCACTGGTTGCGGCTGGACCTGCCCACGCTGGTGACGCTGGGGAGCTTTCACCTGTGGTCGGGGATCGAGTTTCCGCGGAGCAACGGCGAGGTGTTCGCGATCGACACCTTCGAGCTCCAGTGGCTCGACGGGCAGACCTGGCGCACGATCCCCGGCTCGGCGGTGACGAGCAACGACGCGGGCGCGATCGCGGTGGAGTTCGACGCGCCGGTGTCGGCGACGAGTTTTCGTCTCTGGATCAGCGACAATGGGTTCGCGCGCGTGCGCGAGATCTTGCTGTGGGAGCCTCTGGACGGCGGCGGCTCGCCCCCGATCGGTGAGGGGATCGACAAGCCCAGCGATCTGCCCGATCCGACGGCGCACCCGATCCTGCTGAACCAGATCGGGTACGACACCTTCGGCGCCAAGCGGTTCACGGCGCCGCAGAGCGCGGACGGCTCGGCGTTCGAAGTCGTCGAGACGGGCTCGGGCTCGGTCGTGTTCAGCGGGACGGTGAGCGGGGGCGTGGGCGATTTCTCGGCGCTCGAGCCCGCGACGGATGACCTCGAGTATGTGATCCGCGTGAGCGGGGACCGCTCGGACGGCGCCGCGTTCGACGACGGGGAATCGCACCCCTTCGAGATCGGGCGGATGCTGCTGCTGCGCCGGACGATGAAGACGGCGCTGCAGTTCATGATCGATGTGCGCAGCGCGGTGTCGACGCACCCGTCGGGGAGCGGCGGGGGCGCGTGGCGCGACGGCGGCTACTTCACCTACGAACTCGGGTCGCTCGCGCTCATGCAGATGGCGCACCCCGGGTATTACCGCGCCCTGCCCGGCGAGATCGACCTCGCGTCGGAGGGCGCGGCGCTGCTCGATCCGGGGTATGTCTTCATCCGCTCGTTCTATGACGCCGATCTTCCGGGAACGGCGCAGACCTACCACCAGACACTCGTCGGGAGCGTGGACAGCGGCGCGAGCGACATGAGCAAGCTGCTGCACTGGGGCGCGGGGCTGCTGCTGATCGACCCGATGTACGAGACGCCGGGCGGGCCTTTCCCGGAAAACCGGATCCACGCGCAGACCGTCGGGGAGCTCGCGCACTTCCTGTACCTGTACCCCGGCATCGCGGACGAGATCGACGAGTCGTTCTATCTCTCGTTGCGATCGAGCGTGGAGCAGTGGTGGACGCAGGTCGGGCTGTTCGATGTCATCACCTTCGTGGGTGACTTCAAGGGGTGGGAGCCCCCGGGGCACTCGGTCCTCTCGAACCTGCTGATGCACGAGGTGGCGCTGCGCGACGGGCTCGCGGATCCGCAGGCGTACCTGGACGCGGCGGTCGCACAGGCCGCGTGGGTGATCACGACCTTCGACCCGGTGGACAAGGACATCGCTAAGGGGCAGCGCGTCACCGAGCACAAGCTCTATACCGGGCTCTCGCTGCTGCTCGCGGAGTATCCCGACGCGGCCCCGGCGGGGCTCGGGGCGTGGCTGGACTCGTGGGTGGATCACGCGGTCGCGATGAGCGATAACCTCTACGACTTCCGCCGGTACGACGAGAATTCGTGGACGATCCCGCAGCCCTGGAACGAGCCCGGCAACATCGCGGCGTTCCCGGGCATCCTCGCGGCGATCGGCGGCGCGGGGATCGACGGAACGGGCGATCACGGCGTCGGGCCTCGCGGGGGACGGCTGGGCGAGCTGCGCGCGAGCCATTGGGACAACCTGCTGGGGCGCAATCCTGTGGGCGCGGCGACGAGCAGCCTGGAGGGGAGCGATTTCCCCGGTGTCGACACCTGGTGGCCCCGGATCTACACGGGCGGCGCGGGCTGGCTCGACCTGTGCCGGGGCGTGGTGAACTCCAACGCGGCGACGGAGCACTACCCGTTCGAGTTCCGCATGCCCTACCGGCACGCGGAGGGGTGGGGCGCGCACAACGCGGGGCTGAATGTCTCGATCGCGTACCTCGCGCGGGACGCGATCGCGCTGGAACTGCTGGACGCGGGGGGCGCACCCGTCGCGGGTGAAACGCCTCCTGTCGAGTTCCGGGTGCGCCTGCACGCGCCGTTCGAGCCCGAGATGATCGGGGCGCCGGTTTCGCTGCGCGTGGAGGTCGACGGCGCCGAGGCCGAGCTTGTCGCGGTCGTGGAGTCGACGACGAGCGCGACGACGGGAGTGCTGCACCGGGGAACGCTGGGGCTGAACGACCTCGGCGCGTCGGGGATGATCGCCTACGGCTTCGGGTTTCTCGCGAACGAGCGGTCGATCGCGGGCGCGTGCGGGGCGGACCTCGCGCCGCCGGCGGGCGTGCTGGATCTCGCGGACATCAACGCGTTCGTGCAGGGGTTTGTGGGCGGCTCGCCCGCGAGCGATCTGAACGGGGACGGGGTGTACGACCTCGGTGATATCGGGTTGTTCGTCGGCGTGTTTGTGGGTGGATGTCCCTGAGTTCCCGGGTGATCACGGGCCGGTGGAAGCGCTGGGGATGCGTTTGTGCTGCCGAGCGGGCGCGGCGGTGGCGTGTTACTTCATCCCGAGTGCATGCTGGGTGAAGGTGTCGTAGCGGTCTTTGGTGGGGAACAGGATTGCGAAGTGGGCGAGTTCGAGGAGGAGGCCGAGGAGGATGGGCCAGAACCCGGCGAGCAGGAAGATGACGATGCAGAACAGGGCCGGGCCTTCGGCGAGCGCGCCGCGGATGACGCAGATTTGTGAGTAGTGCGTCGCGATCGCGTTCTCGCCCTCTTCGGGCGTCGCGGCCTGCGCGGCGCTCTCGCCTCCGCGCTTGATGATGACCCTCGGGGCGACGAACGAGATGGCGGCGGTGACGAGCATGATGAGCGCGGCCGCGCCGGTGAGGGCATAGACCAGCATCGGATCGTCGGTGACGAACGGGCCTGAAGTGAAGTGGATATAGAGGGCGACGGCGGCGAACATGGTCGCGCCGGCGATGAGGGCGCCGACGATGATGCGGGTCTGTAGGAGGACGTTGGCGGGGGTGAGTTGTTGCTGATGCATGGATTGAAGTGTAACGCAATTGATATAAGATCAGGCTTGAATATGTCCCCTGCACTCACGGTTCGGCTGTGATATCAACCACTGGGCCACGACGACCTGAAGCGTTCAAGGTCATGCGTAAGTGCGTCGCGATCATCAACAGCGCGGAACATCGCATGCAGCCTTGCCCGTCTGGTTGTCCAGAAATGGTCTTCGGCCGTCCGTGCTTTGAGGCCCGGGTGGTGCTCGAGATACTCGTCATTCAGGCGATCGCGTTCATCCCGAAGAGCCTGTTCGATGGAGACCGTTTTGGCGTCTTCGATCTTCATCCACGAGCTAACGAGTTGGTTGTCAACATTGAGTCGAATCCAGTAACTAAGACAGTCGGGTGGATCGAACTCGTAAGACCAGCCGTCCCTCAAGACGTCCCGAGCCAGTTTCAATTCCTCTCGAACCGTACCGGCATCTGACTTCTCAATCCGCTGCGACAAATCATCAACCAACTCGGTAAGTTTCCCAAAGAGCGCGTTGTGGCACGCTTCGAGTACAACGAGCTTGCTGGCATCCTGCAGTGCATCTCGAAGCAGCGCGATCTCAAAGTCGCGAGGGCAACCCGATGCCGCATCGACGGCACAGCATCGCTGCTTTGCCCGTTTCGAGTGGAATAGATCGAGGATTCGAGTTCGGCCAGTCTCGTACGACGCTCCGGCATGGCTTAGAAGATTCGCAGCGGTCCTGCGATCCTCGATATGTGCCGATTCAGCAAGACGGATAACGCTTCCGAGGTCGTCGGGGGACACTCCGGTAAGAACAAGGTCCTTTGTCGAACGGATCGCCTCGGCCCAGTGATCTGGAAATTCGTACTCAAAGCCGAACCCGGATGGATCCGCCGCGTGCAGTGGCATCAGGCCTTCGCGGCGGCCTTCTCGGCCTTGGCCCGGGCGTCGTCGAGGGTGCCGACATACATGAAGGCGGACTCGGGGAGGTCGTCGCCCTCGCCGTTGCAGAGGCGCTCGAAGGAGTCGATGGTGTCCTCGAGGCTGGTGTAGATGCCCGGGAAGCCCGTGAAGACCTCCGCGACATAGAAGGGCTGGGAGAGGAAGCGCTCGATCTTGCGGGCGCGGGCGACGATGAGCTTGTCCTCTTCGGAGAGCTCGTCGACGCCGAGGATGGCGATGATGTCCTGCAGGTCCTTGTAGCGCTGGAGGATCTGCTGGACGCGCTGCGACACGGCGTAGTGCCGCTCGCCGATGACCGACGGATCGAGGATGGTCGAGGTCGAGGCGAGCGGGTCGACGGCGGGGAAGATGCCCTTCTCCGCGATCGAGCGCTCCAGAACGACGAACGCGTCGAGGTGGGCGAAGGCGGTCGCGGGGGCGGGGTCGGTCAGGTCGTCCGCGGGCACATAGATCGCCTGCACGGAGGTGATGGCACCCTTGCTCGTCGAGGTGATCCGCTCCTGGAGTTCGCCCATCTCTGTCGAGAGCGTGGGCTGGTAGCCCACGGCGGAGGGCATCCGGCCCAGCAGCGCGGACACTTCCGAACCCGCCTGGGTGAAGCGGAAGATGTTGTCCACGAACATCATGGTCTCTTTACCCGACTCGTCGCGGAAGTTCTCCGCCATGGTCAGGCCGGACAGGGCGACGCGGAGGCGGGCCCCGGGGGGCTCGTTCATCTGCCCGAACACCATCGCGACCTTGTCGAGAACATGGGCCTTGTTGCCGTTCTCGTCGGTGTACTCGGCTTCGGACATTTCGCGCCAGAGGTCGTTGCCCTCGCGGGTGCGCTCGCCGACACCGCAGAAGACGGAGTAGCCGCCGAACTCACGCGCGACGCGGGCGATCATCTCCTGGATGATGACGGTCTTGCCGACGCCCGCCCCGCCGAACAGGCCGATCTTGCCGCCTCGGACAAAGGGGCAGAGGAGGTCGACGACCTTGATGCCGGTGGGGAGGACCTCGGTGCGCGGGTTGAGGGCGCTGAACTCGGGGGCCTCGCGGTGGATCGGGCTGCGGGACACGCCCTCGGGGGAGGGCTTGTTGTCGATGGGGTCGCCCAGCAGGTTGAAGACGCGTCCGAGCACCTTTTCGCCCACGGGGACGGCGACGGGGGCGCCGGTGTCCGCGATGGGCATGCCTCGCTTCAGGCCGTCGGTGGAGCCCAGCGCGACGGCGCGGACGCGTCCGCCGCCCAGGTGCTGCTGGACCTCGCCCACGAGCTTCATGTCCTGCCCGTCCTGGTTCCAGGTGATCTCGAGGGCGTTGTAGATCTCGGGGAGGCTGTCCTCGGGGAACTGTGCGTCGAAGGTCGATCCGATGACCTGGGAGATGGTGCCTTGGGTTCCTGCGGCCATGTCTGGCGGTCCTTTCTGGGCTCGGTGCTCGGGATCGACCGTGCGGTGCGGATCGCGTGTTCGTGTTTGGTCCGGATTGCGGCGCAGGCGAGGGGCATCGGGCCCCGGACCTGCCCCCCCGGAATGTGTCTCGCGGGGCCGCAACGATAGGTCGGGCGGCGGTGGTTGACCAGCCGATCCCGGGCGCTCCGGGTAGGCCCGGGGTGGAATCCGGCGTTGTTCAATCGAGTTCGGCGAGCAGGTCGAGCGGGGGGATGAACCGCCCGAAGAGCCAGCCGAGCGGGATCCCGATCACGGCCCCGATCGCCGCGAGCGTCCACGAGTGCATCCAGAATCCCAGGAGCCCGGCGCCGATCGCGGCACCGGCGATCGCGCAGAGCGTGCGCCAGGCGATTCGGAGTGCCTTTCTCATGGGATGGTCTCCACGGCGCGTACTGTATAGAGGTAGGTGGTCTCGGTGTTTCTCGCGAGGGAGGCCGGGATGGGAGCGACGCGCACGGCATTGAAGGATCTCAAAGCGGATGACCCGGTGCGGTTGGGCGCGGCGGTCGCGGTGCGCGTTCGGATGCGCCGGGTGCGGAAGTGGGCGTCGCGGGCGGCGCGCACGAAAGGCCGCGACGAGGAGGCGGTGCACGAATTGCGGGTCTCGTGTCGGCGGGCCGGGGCGGTGCTGGACGCGTACCGCGGGTGCCTGGCGGCGCGCCCCCGGAAGCGCGCGCGCCGGATGCTGAAGCGGCTGCGGCGCGCGGCGGGTGCGACCCGCGATCTGGATGTCCAGGCGGCGCTGTGGACGCGGATCGCCGCGGAATCGCCGGCGGTTGAGCCCGGCTGCCGATTCATGCTCGAGCGGGGGCGGCGCGCGCACCGGGACGCGCGGCGCGTGCTGCGGCGGGTTCTCCGCGAGACGGACGAGGCGACGATCCGGTCGCGGTCCCGTGCGCTGCGGGAGGGCGTTCGCGATCGGGAGGATGACCCCCGGCTCGGCGGATACGCGGTCGAGAGGGTGCGCGCGCTGGTTCAGCCGCTCATCGAGTGGCCGAGCCGCGGCGTGCAGGCGGACGCGGCGGACCTGCACGCGGCGCGGATCGCGGAGAAGCGCGCGCAATACGCGCTCGAGCTGTTCCGCGGGGTTCTCGATGGGTCGTCGGCGCGCGCGCTGCGGCGGGACCTCAAGGCGCTGCACGACGCGCTCGGGCTCTATCACGACCTCGCGTGCGCCGGGGCGCTGGTTCAGCGCGTCATGGGCGGGGGCGATGGACCCGCGGCGGCGCTCGAGGCGTTGGTCGCGGAACTGGAAGCCCGGGCGTGCGCGGCGGACGGCGTGGCGCGTGCCGAACTCGACGCGTTTGCACACGCCTGGTCGCCCGATTCGGGCGGGCTTCGGGCGGCGTGAACGCGTGCGGGGTAGCGAACTGTGGTAAGAAAGAACCCATGGGCACGGAAATCGAGCGGAAGTTCTTGGTGAGCGGGGCGTTGTCGTTCGACGGGCCCGGGCGGGTGATGCAGCAGGGCTACATCGCGCTGGATCCGACGGACGGGACGGAGGTGCGCCTGCGTCGGGAGGCGGGGCTGAACACGCTGGCGATCAAGCGCGGGCCGGGCATCGAGCGGCACGAGACGGAGATCGACATCGACGACGCGACGGCGGACGGGCTGTGGGCGCTCACCGAGGGGCGGCGGGTGGAGAAGAGCCGGTACCTGCGGATCGAGGACGGCGTGCGCGTGGAGATCGATGTGTACGGCGGTGTGCTGAGCGGGCTGGTCGTCGCGGAGGTGGAGTTCGAGTCGATCGAGGATGCGCGCGCGTTCGTGCCCTTCGACTGGCTCGGGGAGGAGATCAGCGGGAACGCGCGGTATCGGAACAATGTGCTGGCGCGGCTGGGTCGGGTGCCGGACGAGGGGGAGGTGTGAGGGGGGAGTGAGCGTAGAGACTGAGAGACGAAGAGACGGAGTGGGGTGGGTCAGGCGTCGGGTGAGGACTCGGGGGTCTCGGTTGGCGTGGTGGCCTTCTTGCTCGCTCGGCGGAAGCTTCGGATGGACATGCCGAGGATGATCGCGTTGGCGACGATGCCGGCGGCGGACTCGACCTTGATGTTGAAGAGGATCCAGAACAGGCTCGCGAGGGCGGCGTGGATGAACCCGTCGCGTTTGTGCTCGCCGAGGCGGTAGATGCTGATGAACATGAAGATCGCGGCGGCCCAGTCGAGGCCCCATTTGCCGAGGAAGAAGTCGTACATGGGTGGAGGGTAGGGAGTTGAGGTAAGAGAGAGGCATCGGGCACAGAGCAGAAGGTACTAGAGTGGGGGTGAGCGGATCGCTGGGACTGCGGCTGCCGAGCGTTGGAGAAATACGAGATCGGGAAGCCCCTCACCCCGGCCCTCTCCCCACGGGGGAGAGGGAGGCGGAACGGGCGGCCCCTTGAACGAGGTTCGGATGATGGGTGATGCGCCGTTGATCGTGGGTGTGAGCGGGCTGCGCGGGATCGTGGGCGAGAGCCTGACGCCCGAGGTGGCGGTGCGGTACGCGGGGGCGTTTGCGAGTTGGCTCTGGGAGCAGAAGCGCCTCTCCGAACGACGCACCGTCTATTTGGCCCGCGACGGTCGACGAGGCGGTGAGGCAACCGCGGCGCTCGTTCGCGGCGCACTCCTCGCCTCCGGCTGCGATGTCGTCGATATCGGCGTCGCGACGACGCCGACGGCGGGCGCGATAATGCGCTTCGATGGTGGTGACGGGTGCGTCATCATCACTGCAAGCCACAACCCTGCCGAGTGGAACGGACTGAAGCTACTGATCCCCGACCGGAAGATCGATCAGAACGATCTCGCTGCGATGTCAACTGCGGAGATGGAGGCATTCCAGGAGTCGCTGATTGGTCCTGCGGCCCCGAACAAGGCGACCGCGGAGGAGATCATCGATCGGTTCGAACAGGGTCTCGCGTTTTGGCGATCGAATGAGCGGGCGGGGCGGCTGGATCTCAACTCCGGCGCGACGTCGCGTCATGTCGAGATGATCGTCGAACGGACGCCAGGCGCAGGGTACTGGAATCCTCTCCCCGTTCGATTCCGGGCCGTACTCGATTCGGTCAACTGCTCGGGGGCTGACGGCGCGGCGGGGCTTATCGACCGACTGGGATCGAGTTCGGTGAATCTTCACGGCGACGGCAGTGGGATTTTTCCCCACACCCCCGAGCCCACGGCGGAGAACCTGTCGGGCGCCGGCGGGCTGTGCGACGCGGTGCCGGGGCTGAAGGCGGATGTCGGTTTCGCGCAGGACCCGGACGCGGACCGGCTGGCGATCGTCGATGAGAAGGGTCGGTACATCGGGGAGGAGTACACGCTGGCGTTGTGCGCGGAAAGCGTGCTGGCGGCGGAGACGGAGAGACGGAGAGACGAAGAGACGGAGCGTCCGGTGCTGGTGGCGAACCTGAGCACCTCGCGGATGATCGACGATGTCGCGGCCCAGCACGGGGGGCGGGTTGTGCGCACGCCGGTGGGCGAGGCGAATGTCGTCGAGGTGATGAAGAAGTTGAAGGCCGAGGGGCAGAATGTGGTGCTGGGGGGCGAGGGCAACGGGGGGGTGATCTGGCCGGAGGTCGTGTATGTGCGCGACTCGCTGGGGTCGATGGCGCTGGTGCTGAGCCTGATGGCGCGCACGGGCAAGACGGTGAGCGAACTGGTCGCGCAGATCGATTCGTATTCACCGGGCGGGAAGGGTTACGCGATCGTGAAGCGGAAGGTGGAGATCGCGAGCAAGGCGGACGCGCAGCCCGCGGTGGACAAGGTGGCGAAGGCGTTCGGCGGGCGGGCGGACGCGACGATCGATCTTCAGGACGGGGTGCGGGTGGACCTGCCCGAGCAGGGCGTGTGGGTGCATGTGCGCGCGAGCAACACCGAGCCCATCATGCGGCTGATCGCGGAGGCGCCGACGGACGAGGCGGCGGGGTCGATCCTCGCGGAGGTCGAGCGCGCGATCGGGTGAGGGCGTTCACTCGCAGTTCATGAACTGCGCGAGGAAGGCCTGGATGTCCGCGAGGTCGAGGACCGGCGCGTCGTGGGGATCGGGGAGCGGGTCGGCGAGGTTCGCGGCGCGGCGTCCCTGGATGAAGTAGCCCACGAAGGCCTGGATGTCCGCGAGGTCGCGCACGCCGAAGGGGGCGGCGAGATCCGCGCGGCAGGGGGGCGTGTGGATGGTGAGCGTCTGGTTCGCGGGGACCTGCTCAAGGTGGAGCAGGGTCCCGTCGTGGAACTCGATGTCGAGTTCGAGGACGGCGGTTGCGGTCCCGAGGCCGAAGTGGGCGGAGCGCTCCTCGGAGGTCTGATAGGTCGGTCCGGCGTCGATGGCGCGGCGGAGATTCCCCAGCGCGGTCTTGGCGGTGAGGACGGCGCCGATGCCCTCTGGGGCGAGGTTTGTGCGCGCGTCGGTGTTGATGAAGACACGGAGCCAGTTCGCGTCGGGCGGGGTGATGTTCTGGGTGATCAGGTCGTTTCGCAGAAGGGTGAGGCGTCCGAGGCGTGAGAAGATGAGGGCGTCCTGGTCTCCGTCGTTGTCGTAGTCGATGCGGGCGAGCCCTCGCGCGTCGGAGATGTAGTCGAACCCGATCGCGGTGCCGGTCTCCTGGAAAATCATGGTGCCCGAGTCGGCGAGTTGGTTCTCGAAGAAGAGTGCGGGTTGGTTCTCGAAGATGGGGATGCCGTTCCAGCCGTTGACTTCGGCAAGGTCGAGATCGGTGTCGTGGTCGAAGTCGGCGGCGGAGACGCCCCATCCCCACTTGCCGTCGTGGGACCCGGTGTCGCGGGCGACCTCGGTGAACTGGTGGTTGCCCTGGTTGAGGTAGAGACGGTTGCCCTCGCGTGGTTTGACGGGGTAATCGGGCTGCTCGATCGCGGTGACATAGAAGTCGAGCAGGCCGTCGTTGTTGAGGTCGCCCGTCGCGACGCCCATCCCGTTCTGATCGAGGCCCGTGCCCGATTGCTCGGTGATGTCGGTGAACGAGTTGTCGGGGTTGTTGCGGAGGTATCGGCTGGTTACGAAGTCCGAGATCCAGAGGATCTCGGGCCTCCAGTCGGCGTTCATGTCGATGATGCGGGGGCTGAAGCCGTGCGTGTCGAGGGCGGCGCCGTCGCGGTAGGGCGAGTCGATGGACTGGGTGTCGTTCGTGAAGATGGGGAGGAAGTCCTGGTCGTTGCCCTGGTTGCGGAACAGGAAGTTGTGACCGATGGGGACCCACCCGGCGACGGCGAGGTCGAGGTCGCCGTCGAGGTCGATATCGCCCGCGGCGGCGCCGAAGCCGTCGGCGATGAGGGTGGAGGTGGTGTCGACGCCGCAGTGGTCGGCGAAGTCGGCGAAGCGGGGGCCGGCTTCGGTGGTCGGGGGGAGGTTGATCAGGAGGCGGTGCATGCCGGTCTGTCCGGTGGTGGCGGCGCCGCCGTGGCTGGTGATGTAGAGGTCAACGCGTCCGTCGTTGTTGAGGTCTGCGGCGAGTGCGGCGGACCCGATGTGGGTGGGGAGGTCGTGGATGCCCCACTCGGCGGCGCG
>MDTD01111462.1_pt1 | contig 19814 bp, 20 predicted proteins | sample 811221 | NCBI WGS metagenome assembly MDTD01 (sample SAMN05326646, study PRJNA326480) | marine metagenome | isolation source: seawater | place: Pacific Ocean: South West | collected 2011 | reverse complement strand
TTTCTGTGGCCAAAGGATATGGAAATGTTATTTAATTTAATTAATGGTTCTTTATTTTTAAAAGATTTTATTCTAAATTTTTTTATAACACCCATTTTTAATTAATATAATTTATTTTTACTTTTTCAGAACTATCAAACATAAAAACTTTTGCTTTTTTTTCATCTAAATTTATTAAAATTTTATCAGCGATCAACTTACTTTTTTCACCGATATATTCAACATCTTTACTTGCAGTTGCAATTCTTTTTTTGAAAGAAAATTTAAGTTCTTGAGATTGAATTAAATGTTTTAAGAATATTGACTCTACATCAATATAAAAAAATGTTTCTGAGTTTGATTTATCGTAATTAGCAAATTTTGAGGTTATATAAACTGTCTCTGAATTTGGGAAAACTATTTTAGCTTCTACATCTGTCATTTTAATATTTTTAAATTTCTTCTGATCTATTTCTCCTTTTTTTGCTTTTATAAAAAATTGATTTCCATTTTTGTCAAATGAAGAGTAACTAATGTTATCGACAGTAGACTCAATATTTTGATCATTTTTTTTCAATATATCATTATCGTCAATTTTAACATTATTTTCTGAAATACTATTTTTATTAAAAACTTTAAAAGTTAATATAATTAATAATGTTAAAAAAAAAAAAGTAGCAAGAATTAATTTTTTATTTTTCATGTTCAATTTATATTTGCACTCAGTATTGAATGTACGTGAATTAATCCTATAGTTTTCGAGTTATTATTTTTTTTATAAACGCAAAGACTAGTTATTTTATTACTGTTCATAACTGATAAAGCCTGTACTGCTAAAATATCTTTATCAATACTTAAAGGTTTTTTACTCATAATATTTTTAATTTTTAAGTTGTGAATATTATTATTTTTTTGAGAGATTCTTTTTATATCACCATCTGTTATTATTCCTACTGTTTTACTCTGTTTATTTCTAACAATTAAAACACCTAACTTTTTTTCATTTATTATTTTTAATGCTAATTTCATATTTTTGTTTTCATTGATAAATGGTAATTTTTTTCCTTTAGTCATTAAATCTTCAACAGTTTTTAATTTTACAGAGAGCGACCCTGATGGATGGAATTTTTTAAAATCAAGTCTGCCGAATTTTTTTGCTTTCATACAAGCTATCGCTAACGCATCTCCAAAACTTAATTGTATAATAGTTGACGAAGTTGGTACAATATTTGATGGGTCTGCTTCAGTTACATTGGGTATATGAATTTTAATGTCTGAGTTAAGATATAGTAAAGAATTTTTCTTTGAAGTTATTCCAATAAGAGTTATTCTTTTATTCCTTGAAGCAAATTTAATTATATTTTTAAGTTCATTACTTTCACCACTAAGACTAATCAATATTAAAATATCATTAGCGCTAACTTGCCCCATGTCACCATGAGACGCATTAGATGCATCTAGAAAAAAAGATGGTGTACCAGTAGATGAAAATGTTGCGGAAATTTTTTTAGCAATAATTCCTGATTTTCCAACCCCTGATAAAATAACTTTACCGTTTTTACATTTTATTATCGCATTAACCGCTGCATTAAATGATGTATTAAAACTAGATTTTAATATTTGTAATGATTTTATCTCCTTTGAAACAACCTCTTTTGCTATTTTTATGTAATTTTTTTCCATCTAATTAATGTGACCAAACATCGTCCGCAAATGATGCTAGATCTAAATTTACTCTTGTATTTATAAATTTTTTACAATCATTATACAATTCTTCTCGATTTTCTCTTTTTAATATTTCATACAATTTTTCGTGAATTTTATGTAAATATATTACATCGTTAGCACAATATTGGAGTTGTTTATCTGTTAGTTCACCACCGAAATCTGAAGATTGTAACTGCTTACTTATATCTATTCCTAAAAATTCTTTTATTAAATCTTTTAATCCGTGTTTATCAGTATAACTTCTTGCTAATTTACTCATGATTTTAGTACACTCTATATTTTGAACATCCACTTCTAAGTATTTTTTTAAAAATGTACAATCTGCTCTAGCAAAATGAAAAATTTTTTTTACTTTAAAATCAGTCAAAATTCGTTTTAAATTTGGAGCTGTATATTTACCTTTACTAAACTTAATTATATTTGTTTTTTCATCGCCTGAAGAAATTTGAACTAAACAAAGTCTATCTCTAGAAAAATTTAGACCCATAAACTCACAATCAACAGCTATTTTGTCACCTAGTTGTAATTCATCTGGTAAATCATTTGAGTGTAATTTAATATTTCTAATCATAAAAGATATATATATGAAAGATAAAGAAATTCTAGTGTTCGGTGCTTCAGGCCAAATTGGCCGTCATTTGATAAGAAAGCTTACAAAAAATAACCATAAGGTAAAAGCTGTTACCAGAAATTATCATCAAAAAGCATATATACTTAAAACTCAAGCAAATTTCGGATATCTAGAAATTATTGAAAGTAATATATTTGACTACGAGAAAATTGATAAATTAATTCAGACCACAGACGTATGCATCAATCTAATCGGAATTTTAACAGAAAACAAAAAAAATACTTTTCACAAAATTCATGCACAGTTCCCGGATATGATTTCTCAACTATGTTCAAAGCATAAAATTGACCAACTTATTCATGTCTCAGCTCTTGGCGTAAATGATGCAGTTGATAGTTTATATGCCAAAAGTAAATTAAATGGAGAAAGTTTGGTTAAAAAAAATTTTGAAAAAGCAATTATATTAAGACCAAGTCTTGTTTATTCTATAGATGATAGTTTTACCACTAAGTTTTTATCAATGTTAAATGTATTACCAATATTTCCATTATATTATAACGGCTTAACTAAATTTAGTCCGATTTTTGTATCAGATTTAACAAATATTATTTCCGAATTAATTTCAAAAAAGAACTGCTCTGGAATTATCGAATGTGTTGGGCCAGAAGTTTTATCATTTAAGGAAATTTTAGAAATTTTACTAAAGTCAATTAATAAAAAGAGAATTCTATTTCCTATGCCCTTAACCATGGCAAAAATTGTAGCATTTACTATCGAAAAATTAATGCCTAATCCGATATTCACTACCGATCAATTAAAACTTTTAAAATATGATAGTGTTAAATCAGGTATTAACAAGACAAATTTAGATTTAAATTTAATGGCTAATTCTAAATTACTAGATGAAGTTATGAAATATTCATATATGTGGAGAGATGGAGGTCAATTCTCTAATAAAATAATTCAAAAATGATAACTTATATTATTTATGCAATCTGTTTTTTAATTTTTCTATTTATTGGGAATTTAACTATTAAAGCAATTAATTCTGGTATTGAAGCAAAGCAAGAAAATAAAAAGATAAACTTAAATCAAAAAGAAAAATTTGAAATATCAAACATTGAGAGTTCCAAACTATCTAGTGAATTAAAAGAATTAAAAAAACTAAGAGACAATGGTATTTTAAATGATGAAGAATTTTCTAAAGCAAAAAAAAAAAATTTTAGAAAAAGACTAAGCTGATTTAATTTTTTTATCAATAAATTTTGGGATTTCGTTATCTTTATCTTCTAAATCCTCTTTCTTTCCCTTTGGTTGAAAAACTATCATTAAATGTAAAGGACAATAAGAAAATTTTTCAACATTTTTTCTTCCACAAAAAACAGCACTATCTTCATTTGGATGACCCTCCATATACTTGCAGGTTTCTTCAGTTAATTCTTCTAGTTTTAAATTTTTTGCTGGTTCAAAATTTTTATCTAGTAAAAGGGACCTAAATTTTTGTTTTCTACTTTTACCTCTAAATGATTTTTCTTGTTGGTTTGAAATATTCTTTGAAAAACTTGCTGTTTTTTTCCTTACTTTTGCAGACAAGTTTAATCTATGAGCTTTTCCTATAACTGCGTTTCTGGAAATGCCTCCTATTATTTCTGCTATTTGGCTAGCAGTTTTGCCCGAACCCCATAATTCTTTTAATTTGTTTACTTTTTCTTCTGTCCAACTCATACAACTACATATTGTGTGTATTAATTAAATTAATACAATATAAAGATACACAATATATAAAAAGCAAATACAAGCTTTATTTTTACTTTTTTAACAATTGTTTTAAAAAGCAAAAGAATAATAATTACTTATGGTTGAATTTAAAAAATACACAATCGGTGAAAGAAGATTTGGCAAAATAAATTTTGTTGGATTTTTTTCTTTGATGAAAAAAGAGATACAAAGATATCTTAATGTTTGGCAGCAAACTATTTTATCCCCTTTAGTATCAATTGGACTTTTTTTGTTTGTATTACATATTGCTATGGGTTCCAATAGAGAAAATTTCATGGAAGTACCTTTTTTAACTTTTTTAGCACCAGGATTAATTTGTATGAACATTTTAATTCAGTCTTTCAGTCATTCATCATCGACTATTATGATTGGTAAAATGCAAAATATTTTAGTTGATACTTTAATGGCACCGTTGTCACCTGGCGAAATAACTTTAGCTATAATATTTGCTGCAGTGACAAGAAGTATTTGTATAACAATTACAGCAATTATTTTTTTCTCGTTCTTTATCGACTTAACTATATCCAACATTTGGTTTCTAATTTTTTTTACAATATCAGGTTCTTTCATACTAGGTGCCCTTGGTTTTATAGCGGGTCAATACAGCGATAAATTTGATAATTTATCTGCTATTACAAATTTCGTAATTACCCCATTATCTTTTTGCTCTGGGACTTTTTACACTTTAGACCGTCTTCCAGAAATATTTCAAAAAGTAAATTTATTTAATCCTTTTTTTTTAATAATAAATGGTTTTAGAACTTCATTCATAGCTAATTCAGATGGTCCTATAGTTTATTCAATTGTATATTTATCTATACTTTCTTTTTCAATCTGGTTCGTGGCATACAAAATTTTCAAATCTGGATATAAAATAAAGTCATGAGTTATTTAGTAAAAAATTATAATAGAAGGAAAATTGCTTTTGCTAGAGGAAAAGGAAGCTATTTATTTTCTATAGATGGAAAAAAATACTTAGATTTTCTAAGTGGTATAGCAGTTAATACATTAGGACATTCACATCCTTCATTGATTAGAGCGCTAAATAAACAAGCAAAAAAAGTATGGCATGTTTCAAACTCGTTCATGATACCAGAGGGCGAAATTTTAGCAAAAAAGTTAGTAAAAAAAACTTTTGCCGACAAAGTTATTTTTGTAAATTCAGGTGCAGAAGCAAATGAAGCTGCAATTAAAATTGCAAGAAGATATTTTTATTCCATTGGCCAATCGAAAAAAAATAGAATTTTATGTATAAAAAATTCTTTTCATGGAAGAACATTGGCTAATATATTTGCGAGTGGATCAAAAAAAATGACCGAAGGATTTGGACCTAAAGTACCTGGATTTGATCACTTTAAATTTGGAGATTTGAAATCATTAAAAAAAAAAATAAACAATAAAACTGCTGCAATTTTTTTTGAAACGGCAATGGGTGAGTCTGGCATCAAAGTTAATTCTAAAAAATTCCTAAGAACTGTTAAAAAAATATGTGTTGAAAAAAATATCCTCTTAATTTTAGATGAAGTCCAGTGTGGTATAGGTAGATCGGGTAAATTTTTTGCTTATGAGTATTCAAATGTAAAGCCAGATATAGTGCCTATAGCTAAAGGAATAGGAGGAGGGTTTCCAGTTGGTGCTGTTTTATTATCAAATAAAGTCGCAAAATGCATGACACCAGGTACTCACGGCAGTACTTATGGTGGGAATCCTCTAGCAATGGCAGTGGGAAATACAATATTAGATGAAATTTTTAAAAAAGGTTTTTTAAGTATCGTCAAAAAAAAATCAAAATATTTTTTAAATAAATTGGAGAGAATAAAAAAAAAATATCCAAAAATTATAAAGGAAGTTCGTGGAATTGGATTATTAATTGGTTTGCAACTCAGTGTAGATCTATCAAAGTTTATAAATAAACTTACAGATAATAAACTTTTAACAATAAGAGCAGCGGAAAATGTTGTAAGGATATTGCCCCCTCTGAATGTAAAAAAGAAGGAAATAGATACAGCTCTAAAAATCATAGAAAAAGTTTGCAAAGAATACAAATAATCATGAATCACTTTGTTAATATTAAAGATTTATCATATCAAACTTTAAGAAAAATTTTAAATGATGCAAAAATTAGAAAAAATAAAAGAAAATTTTTAAGTTCTTTGACTCCTGATACTGATAGACCACTTAAAGGTAAACTTTTAATTCAGATGTTTGAAAAATCTAGTTTACGAACTAGACTGAGTTTTTATTTAGCGATTAAACAATTAGGAGGAGGATCTTTAACTTTAAGACCTAATGAACTGCACTTAGGGAAAGGCGGTGAGAGTTTAGAAGATACTGCCAAAATTTTGTCCACTTTTTCTGATGCTTTTATGCTTAGGACAAAAGAAGAAAAAAAATTAAATGATTTTAAAAAATATTTGAATATTCCATTAATTAACGGTCTTAGCCCACAGTCTCATCCAACTCAAATACTTTCAGATGTTTTTACTATAGAGGAAATAAAGAATAAAAGCATATCTAAATTGAATATCTGTTGGATTGGTGACTCAAATAATGTTTTGAATAGTCTTGTAGAGGCATCTGTAAAGTTTAATTTTAGATTAAATATTGGCTGTCCAAAAAAATATTATCCTAATAAAAATATTTTAAATTGGTCTTTAAAAAATAATGGAAAAATTAAAATTTTTGATAATTCAGAAGAAGCTATAAAAAATGCTGATGTCATTTTAACCGACAAAGTTATTTCAATGAATGATAAGGTGAATAAAAAAAAAAAATTAAAAGATTTTTCAAAATTTAAAATAAATACAAAACTTCTCAAATATGCTAGAAAAGATTTAATTTTGCTACATTGTTTGCCTAGAGGTAATGAAATTTCAAACGATGTTTTTAAAAGTAATAGATCTAAAGTATGGCAACAAGCCTTAAACAGGATCCATGTTCAAAAAAGTATTCTAATGTATTGTTTTAAAAAACTAGGGTAAATTTAACGGGCTGTCTGAATTTTTGTTTAAATAAAGAATTACAGAAGCTCTATCTTTATCTTTTCTCAAACCTGCAAATGCCATTTTAGTTCCTTTTATGTAAGATTGAGGTTTTTTTAAATATCCATTCATCTCCTCAAACGTCCAATTTTTATCATAGTTGGCCATAGCTTTCGAATATTTATAATCCTCTATTGAAGCTACTTCTCTTCCTATTACATTATAAAGTGCAGGACCAATTTTGTTACCTCCACCTTTATTAATAGAGTGGCAGGCAGTGCATTTCTTGAATATTTTTTCACCGTGTTCAATATTTCCCATTGCCAAAAGAGCTGATATATTTATCTTTTTAGTTTCCTCAGTAACCTTTCCCTTTTTTATAATTGATTCATCCTCAAGAGTATCTACTTTAAACCCAGCAATTTTTGGCTGTTCAATTTTAAATGCTAAGTTTGAAATTTTTCCAATACCTATTATTAATAAAGCTACTAGTAATATAGCGGCGATTATTTTATTTAGTTCAAATGAATCCATGATTTTTAATTATTTACGACATATAACATGTTATTAAAAAAAAAACGAAAATTAAAATTTTTATGTGTCCGAAAGACGCATAAATGACCGATATGCCAAAAGCTGTAATAATAATACCTTCTCGAATGGCTGCAAAAAGGCTTCCAAATAAACCTTTGCTGAAGATAAACAACAAATCATTAATTATGCACGTATATGAAAGAGCAAAAGAATCTAAAATAGGAGATGTTTATGTAGCGACTTGTGACAAAAAAATATTTTATGAAATCGAAAAAAACAATGGAAAATGTATATTAACAAAAAAATCACATAAATCTGGAACGGATAGAATATATGAAGCGCTAAATAAAATTAATAATAATGAAATTGATTATGTAATTAATTTACAAGGAGATGAACCGTTAATAAGCATATCTGATATCAGAAATCTGTTTAAACTAAGTCTTAAAAATAACTCCTCAGTAGCCACATTAGCATGTCGCTTAAGGAACAAAGGGGATTTATTTAACAAAAATGTCGTAAAAATAATCACAAAAAAAAATTTACCTAGTTTTAAAATTTCAAAAGCTCTAGATTTTAAAAGAACAATAGACATTGAAAGTGTCAATATTTACCATCACTTAGGTATTTACTTGTATAAAAAAAGTTTTTTAAAAAAATTTATTGAACTCAAACAAACTAAACTAGAAAAAATGTACAGATTAGAACAAATGAGGTTAATAGAAAATAGAATTAAAATAGATGTTATTTTGGGAAAGTCTCGCACAACAGGTATAGATACTATAGAAGATTATATGGAAATAAAAAAATTAATGGAATATAAAAGTTAATAATGAAAATAGCTTATCAAGGTATCGCTGGAAGTTACAGTGAATGCTGTGCCAAAGAAATGTATCCAGAATGTGAAACTATCCCATGCAAAACTTTTGATGAATGTTTTGAAATAGCAAATAAAGACACATCAATAAAAACTATAATTCCAGAATCAAATAAAACTACAGGAAATATCGGTGTAGAATATTTAATATTTAAATATCGTCTGAATATTTATGCTGAACATTTTTTTTCTATAAATCATAACCTTTTGGGAATTGAAGGTTCATCTTTAAATAAAATTAAAGAAGTTTATTCTCATGCGCAGGCTTTAAGTCAATCTTCAAATTTTCTAAAAAAGTACAAATTTAATGGTAACGTAAGAGCTGACACTGCTGGTTCTGCAAAATTTGTTTCAAAATCCAAAGATATAACAAAAGCAGCAATTGCTTCAAAACTTAGTTCTAAGATTTATGGTTTGAAAATTTTAAAAGAAAATATTCAAGATGAAAAAAATAATGTTACTAGATTTCTCATCATGGGTAAGGAAATTTCTCAACCTGAATTAATTGATGAAAAATACATCACTTCATTTTTATTTAAATTAAAAAGTAAACCAGCCGCATTATACTCAGCACTTTCAGGTTTTGCTTTAAATGGGGTTAATTTAACTAAACTTCAGAGTTTTCCAGAGAAGAATTCATTTTCTTCATATTTTTTTTTATGTGAAATTGATGGACATCTAGATGATAAAAAAATAAAAAATTCATTGGAGGAATTAGACCTACATTGCCAAGATATGCACGTACTAGGTGTTTTTAAAGCTGACGATTTTAGAATTGAGTAATTAAATTAAGTTTCTTGTAGATATGAAAAATTTACTGATATAATAATATTGGGTCAATCAGGTGAAGTTACCACAAATTCCCCTAGAATCGAAAGATAGCAAGGGTAGTGAGTAACTATCAGGTTGATTGGCCCTAATATAATTTATTATGATAAGTAAAGTCCTTTCATTAAAGTATAGACCGCAGCAATTTGAAGATTTAGTCGGTCAAAAAACCACAAGTGAAACAATTTTAAATTCATTAAAGCTTAACAAAATTCCGAACGCTTATATTTTTAGTGGAATAAGGGGTATAGGTAAAACGACAATTGCAAGAATTGTTGCTAAAGCTCTTAATTGCAAAAAAGGATTTGAGAATCTTTGTAAAAAAGAACTTTGTGAGAATTGCACAGCAATTACCAATTCGAGCCATATTGATATATTAGAAATTGATGCTGCAAGTAAAACCGGTGTTGATGATGTTAGAGATTTAATTGAATTTTCTAGATACGGTCCATCAATAGCAAAATATAAAATATTTATTATTGATGAGGTACATATGCTTAGTAAACAAGCATTTAATGCTTTATTAAAAACTTTGGAAGAACCTCCGGCATATTTAAAATTTATATTTGCTACCACAGAAATTAAAAAAATTCCTATTACTATTTTATCAAGATGCCAAAGATTTGATTTGTCAAGAGTTAAGTCACAAGAAATGTTTGATTTTTTAAAAAAAATTATAAGTTTAGAGAATGGCAAAATAGAGGAAGACGCTATAAGACTAATTGTAAAAATTTCAGAAGGATCTGTCAGAGATGCATTATCTCTGCTTGATAGAGGTCTTATAAATTCTGACAAAAAACAATTAACTCTATCTGAAGCTCAAAATATTTTTGGATATTTTAGTAAAATTCATATAATTGAGCTTATTCAAATAATTATTTCAGGAAACGAAAAAAACGTATTAGAAAAATACAAATTTATTTATACTAGGGGAGTTGACCCCTCAATATTTTTAAATGAATTTTTAGAAATACTGTATTTCATAAAAAATATAGACGACATTAAATCCGAAGGTGCTGATTTTTCATTAAATGATACTGATTATAAATTATTAAAAGAAATTTCATCTAAAATTAGCAACAAAGATATTATTTTATTTTGGCAATTTACAATTAAAACATTGGAAGAAATTAAAATAGTTTCAAATCAAAACTTGTCTATAGAAATGTTTTTGATTAGACTTTTATACCTAAAAGGAGAAAATAAAAAAAACGAAAAAATATTTAAAAAAAATGATGAAAAGATTTTTAATAATAATTTAGAAAAAAATTATTCAAATCAAAAAACAGTCAATCAGATCAAAAATATTTTTCAAGAAGAGCAAGTTAGCGATAAAAAGAGTCATCAAAAAAAAAGTGAAGAAACAGTTAATAATCTAACTGAATTGATAAATCTTTGTAACAAAAAAAAAGAATTAAATTTAAAGTATGAATTAGAAAATAATGTTAATCTTGTAAAATTTGAAAACCAATTTATTGAAATATCATTTAATGAAAATTTGAATAAAAATTTTGTTAAAGATCTTTCTAATAAACTTATAGAATGGACCAAAAAAAGATGGATTATTTCATTTTCGAAGAAAAGTGGTGACTATACGATAAAACAAAAAAAAAATATGAAAAAAATTGAAAAATTTGAATTAGCAAAAAAATCGAAAATGTATCAAAAAGTTTTAGAAACTTTTGAAAATGCTGAACTAATCGATATAGATGGATCAATTGATGAATGATTTTTCAAAAATAATCGGTAAAGCAAAAGAGATAGAAAATAAGATGAAAGAAGGCCAAGAAGCGATTAAAAAACTAGAGGTAGAAGGTATCTCTGGCGTTAACTCAGTAACCTTAAAATTAAATGGAGATGGGGAAATTGTAAATTTAAAAATTTCAGAGGAAGCTTTCAAGGAGGAAAAATCTGTATTGGAAGATCTGATAAAAGCTGCTCACAATAATGCTAAAGAAAAATTAAAAGACAAAACATCTGAAGAAATTTCTAAGCTAACAGGTGGCATAAATATTCCTGGAATAAAATGGCCTTTGTAATAGTAAATTAAAATGCAAAATATACCAGAGCTAGATGAGTTGATAAAGTATATGTCAAAACTTCCAGGTTTAGGTCCAAAATCAGCCAAAAGAATAATCTTAAAACTTTTAAACAATAAAGACAAAATATTAAAACCACTTGTTAATTCTATGGCTAATGTTTTTAAAAATATTTCTAGGTGTAAAAAATGTGGAGCATTGAAATCTAACATTTCTGGGTGTGAAAATTGCAAAAGTGGTAAACACAATTCTATTTGTGTAGTTGAAACTATTGCTGATCAATGGTCAATAGAAAGTTTAGGAGTCTATAAAGGTTACTTCCACATTCTTGGAGGCAATGTGATCGGGTTAAATTCAACTAATAAAGAGAATCTATTAATTGAGTCTTTGATTAATCGTGTAAGTGAAAATAATATCAACGAGGTAATTTTAGCAACAAGTGCAACAGTTGAAGGGCAGACTACTGCTTTTTTTATTCAAGATAAATTAAAAAGTATTAATGTTAAGGTAACAAAACTTGCCCAAGGAATACCTATAGGTGGAGAGATTGAAAATTTAGATGATGGAACTTTGATTTCCGCATTTAAATACAGAAAAATTTTTAAAGATAACTCAGATTAATTTTTTTTTATCAATCTATTTAAATGCAGAACAGGTTCAGTATATCCTGAGGTTTGATTAGTTCCATGAAATATTAATTCACAAGCTGTTTTAAATGCAATAGATTTTTCAAAATTTTTCGACATTGGTTGATAAGGTTCATGACCTTTCATACTTGGATCTTTTAAATTTTGGTTATCTACAACTCTTGCCATTTTTTTCATAATCTCTAAAACTTGCTTTTTACTACATACTCCATGGTGAAGCCAATTAGCTATATGTTGGCTACTAATCCTACATGTGGCTCTATCTTCCATAAGTCCAATTCCATTAATGTCAGGAACTTTAGAACAACCCACCGATTGATCTATCCATCTGACAACATACCCTAAAATTCCTTGAGCGTTATTTTTTAGCTCCTTATCAATTTCTTCCTCAGTCCAATCAACAATTTTTTGCAAAGGTATCTTTAATAAATCGTTTAAATTTGAGGATTTTCTATTTTTTAATAAAGATTGAATTTTAAAAACGTCAATCTCGTGATAATGAAGAACATGCAGAGCTGCTGCCGTCGGAGAAGGTACCCAAGCACAATTTGCACCTGATTTTGGATGTACAATTTTCTGTTTCATCATTAGATTCATTAAATCTGGTGCAGCATACATTCCTTTCCCTATTTGCGCTCTACCTGAAAAACCGCATCTTAATCCAATCTCTACATTATTTTTTTCATAAGCAGATATCCACTTTGAAGATTTCATATTACTTTTTAGTATCATCGGACCTGACTCCATTGAAGTATGTATTTCATCTCCAGTTCTATCTAAAAAACCTGTATTAATAAAAAAAACTCTTCTTTTTAATATTCTAATACACTCCATTAGATTAACTGAAGTTCTTCGTTCTTCATCCATTATACCACAAAGTATCTGATTTTTTTTTAAACCTAAAAGTTTTTCAACTTTATCAAAAAGTATATCAGTAAATCGACACTCTTCAGGTCCGTGCATTTTAGGCTTGACTATATAAATAGAGCCAGTTTTAGAATTAAATTTATTTTTAATATCATGCAAACTTATTAATGTTGTAATAAATGCATCCATTATACCCTCAGGGCATTCCGACCCATTTTTTAACAGTATGGCTGGGTTTGTCATCAAGTGACCAACATTTCTGTTAAGAAGTAAAGATCTGCCATGTAAAATTTTTTTCTTTCCAGTAATTGAAATATAGACCCTATCTCTATCTAAAACTCTATTTATTTTTTTTCCATTTTTAAGAAAACTAGATTTAAGATTTCCTTTCATTAGTCCAAGCCAGTTTTTGTAACCCAGAACCTTATCTTCAGCATCGACAGCAGCTACGCTATCTTCATGATCACATATCGTTGTAATTGCTGATTCAATAATAACATCATGAATTTTAATTTTATCTTGATTTCCTTCGGGGTTGTTAATTTCCAATTTTCCATCATGGTCAAATATAATATCAAGATGTAGGTTATTATTTTTAAATAAAATTGAAGTAGTTTTGTTACCACTTTTATTAAAACCTACAAACTGTTTTGGATTTTTTAATTCTAAATTTAATTTGTTATTTTTAACATCAGGGACTTTATTTAATAGTTTCCAGCTGTTATTTTTTAAGGGTACATACTTATCCAATAAGTCTCGCGTATACTCTATTACTTTTGCGCCTCTTATTGGATTATAAGTTTTTCCAATAACTGCTCCCTTAGCTTCAGAAATAATATCTGTTCCATACAAACTATCATATAAACTTACCCATCTAGCATTAGCAGCGTTTAGTATATATCTAGCGTTTGAAATTGGGCAGACTAACTGGGGTCCACATATCTTTGTAATTTCATCATCAATTTTACTAGTTTTAATTTTAAAATTTTTTCCATTTTTTTTTAAATATCCAATTTTGTATAAAAATTTTTTATATTTATTAAAATTTAATTTTTTATTTTTTGGGTCAAGGTGCCAAGAGTCAATCTCTTTTTGAAATTTTTCTCTTTCTCTCAGCAATTCTCTATTTTTGGGCTCCAACTCATGTATTGCTTTATCAAAACCGTCCCAAAATTTACTCTTGCTTATTGAAATCCCTTTTAAAACCTCTTTATTTATAAAATCAAATAAAACTTTCGAAACTGATAAATTTTTTATATTGATATATTTTTCATCCATATTTAACATTATTTAATAAGTAATAATAACACTATCTGGTATTTATAATATAATAAAATACTTAGCTATGTCATTTTGTTGCCTTTTTTAATAATGATAACATTTCTATGAAAAATTATTTAAATTTTGAAAGCGATATAAAAAAACTTGAAGAAGAGTTGGAAAATTTAAAAAATCCTTACAATAAAGAGGGAATCTCTGAAGTCGATACAATCAAAATCTCTAAAATTCAAAAAGACTTAGAAGTTAAACTCGAAGAAATATATTCAAAGCTAAATCCTTGGCAAACTGTGCAAGTTGCGCGGCATGAAGATAGGCCTAAATCAAAGTTTTTTATTGAAAATTTATTTGATAATTTCATACCGTTATCTGGTGACAGATTTTATGGCGAAGACAAAGCAGTCATAAGCGGATTTGCTAAATTTGAGGGACAATCAGTGTTAGTTATTGGTCAAGAAAAGGGGGAAGACTTAGAGAAGAGAATAGAAAGGAATTTTGGAATGATGAGACCTGAAGGTTATAGAAAGACAAATAGGCTAATGTTACTTGCAGATAAATTTAATATTCCAGTAATTACCTTTATTGATACTCCTGGCGCATATCCTGGCGTTGGAGCAGAAGAGCGAGGACAAGCTGAAGCCATAGCAAAATCGATTGAATGCTGTATGCTGTTAAAAGTTCCAATCATTTCAGTAATACTAGGCGAAGGTGGCTCCGGAGGTGCTATTGCACTCGCTTCATCAAACAAAGTTTTGATGTTTCAAAATTCAATTTATTCTGTAATAAGCCCAGAGGGAGCAGCAACAATTCTTTGGAAAGACCCAAAAAAAGCATTAGAAGCTTCTGAAGCAATGAAGCTTACTGCAAAAGATTTACTAAAATTAAATATTATTGATGAAATAATTAAAGAGCCGATAGGAGGCGCTCACAGAAATAAAGATTTTATATTAGAAAATTTACGAAAATCATTACTAGACAATTTAACGTACTTAAAAAATTTGAGTAATGAAGAGATATTGTCTCAAAGAAAAAATAAATTTTTACAAATAGGGAGAGATAGAGGGTTTGTAGATACAAAAAATTTAGACAATAATTTGTCAATAAATCAAACCAAATTAGATAAAATAAAAATCAAAATTTTAAAATCAAAAAAATTAAATATATCTATTTTGACCTTTATTCTCGCTGTACTTTTTTTAATTTATTATCACAATTGAGCTCCACAACAATGCTTGTATTTCTTTTTTGAGCCACAAAAACAAGGTTCATTTCTTCTCAATTTTTTCCCGATATATTTTGGATCAATATTTTGATTATCAATTTGTTTCTTATCGGATGGTTTCTCAACTAGCTTTAGATTAAACAATAATGACAAGTAATCATTTTTTATTTTATAAAGCAAATTTTCGAAAACTGAGAATGCTTCTTTTTTATATTCAATTAGCGGGTCTTTTTGTCCATAAGATCTTAGACCAATTACTTGTCTTAATTGTTCGAGGTATTGAATATGAAATTTCCAATTTTGATCGATTATTTGGATTAATATTTTTCTCTCTATTTCATTATTGTTTTCTTTTCCTATTAAATCTATTCTTTGCTGTTTAAGATTTTCATATTTTTTTAAAATTTCTTCTTTGAATTTATCAGAGGATAAATTATGATAATTTGAAATTTCATCATCTTTTATATTTTTACCAATAATTGACTTTAAATTTGATTGAAATGAATTTTGATTTGGGTTTTGTTTATATAGTTTTCTTTTATCGTCAAGTTCATTTACCGTTTCCTCAATGAAAATATCTGCGTAACTTTCTACATTTTTTTCATCCATGACCTTATCTCTTTGCTGAAAAATAACCATTCTTTGATCATTAAGAACATTGTCAAATTTAAGAAGAGTTTTTCTAATATCAAAATTTCTACCCTCAACTTTTTTTTGTGCTCCTTCTAAAGCTTTGTTTATCCAAGGATGATCAATACTTTCTCCGTCCTTTAAACCTAACTTTTCTAAAATGTTATTCATAGAATCTGACCCAAATATTCTCATTAAATCATCTTCTAAACTTACATAGAATATTGAAGATCCCTCATCACCCTGTCTACCTGACCTTCCTCTAGCTTGATTGTCAACTCTACGACTTTCCATTCTTTCAGTGCCAATTACGAATAATCCACCAAGTTCTTTTATTAACAATTTCTCCTCTAAAGAAGATTTGTATCCACCAAGTTTAATATCTACTCCTCGTCCTGATATACTTGTAGTGATTATGACTGAATTTTTTTTTCCAGCATTAGCTATAATTTCTGCCTCTTTTTCATGATTTTTTGCATTTAATACAGTATGTGAAATTTTTTTTTGTCTTAACATGTTTGAATAATGCTCTGATTTATTAACACTCGCTGTAAATATTAGTAATGGTTGACCTTTTTTATTACATTCAATAATTTTATTTATAATCGCGTCATCTTTTTCTTTTGTAGTTCTGTATATTGTGTCATTTAGATCTTTCCTTATCATCTGCTTATTAGTTGGTATGATTACAACAAGTAAATTATAAATCTCATAAAATTCTTCAGATTCAGTGTAAGCTGTGCCAGTGCATCCAGCTAATTTTTTGTATAATTTAAAATAGTTTTGATAAGATGTTGAAGCTAAAGTTTGATTTTCAGATTGAATTTCCAAATTCTCCTTTGCCTCCAAACTTTGATGTAGACCGTCTCCATATCGGCGCCCAGGTAACTGTCTTCCTGTTTGTTCATCAATAATAATTATTTGATTATCTTTAATTATATAATCTTTACCGTTTTCAAATAGATGATTGGCTCTTAAAGCTTGATTAACATAATGAACTAAGTGTAAATTAGCAGGATCGTAAAAATTATTATTTTTCAAAATATTTGACTTAATTAAAATCTTCTCAATATTATCTATTCCTTCATTTGTTAAAAGAATATTTCTTTCTTTTTCATCGATTTCATAGTCACTTTTTTTTAAATTTTTTATAAGTTTATTAATGGCATAATATTGCGCAGTTTTATCTTCAGATGAACCAGAAATGACCAAAGGTGTTCTTGCTTCATCAATTAGACAAGAGTCAATTTCATCAACAATTGCAAAATATTGACCTCTTTGAACCTTTTCACTATTTGAAAATTTCATATTATCTCTTAAATAATCAAATCCTAATTCACTATTTGTAGCGTAAGTAATGTCACAAGAATAATTATATTTTCTTTCCTCATCTGTTTGGCCAGAATTAATATATCCACATGATAAACCTAAATAGCTGTATATCTTACCCATGTTTTCACTATCTCTTTTTGCCAAATAATCATTCACTGTAACTATGTGTACTCCTTTTTTTTCTAAAGCATTAAGATATGCTGCCAATACAATCGTTAAAGTTTTACCTTCTCCTGTTTTCATTTCAGCAATTTTATTTTGATGAAGAACAATTCCACCAAGTAATTGAACATCGAAATGTCTTTCATTATTTACTCTTTTTGAGGCCTCCCTCACCATAGCAAAAGCGATTGGTAGTATTTTTTCTAAAGATTCTTTAGATTCAACTTTTTTAATAAGTTCTTGTGTTTTATTTTTAAAATCTTTTTCAGAAAATTTTAAGATTTCCTTTTCATATTCATTGATCATAATGACTAATTTATTTAGTTTTTCAAGTTCTCTTGAGTTTGAAGATTTCAGTATTTTTGAAAAAAATTTAAAAGGATTAAACAAGCTCATTTTTATTATAGTGCAATTGATTTACTCATTTTATATAGTAATTTAAATAAAATTTTAAATATAATGGTATTTAACTTTAATAAGTTTTTAAAAAATAATGTTAAAAGCTCCAAAATTGGTGATTTTCAGGACTTAGATCATTTAAATGGAGTAGCGATATCAACTATTAGTGCCAATCTATATAATAAACTTCGTGACGATTTAGTTCTTTTTTATTTCCGAGATGGCGCAAGTCATACTTCGGTTTATACTCAATCAAAAATTATCTCAGAAAATATTAAATGGAATTTAAAAATTAAATCAAAAAAAATAAAGGCAATATTAATCAATACCCGAAATGCTAATGCTTTTACTGGCGTTAAAGGATATAATTCATTAAAAACATTAGCCGAGGAATTATCGAGACTACTAACAGAAAAAAATAAGATTGATGATGAGATACCTAAAAAAATTAAATCATCAGAAATTCTATTTGGTTGTACTGGCACCATAGGGGAAGAGTTCCCTTTAAACAAAATTAAATTTTCACTTCCAAGTCTTTTAGAAAATATTAAATACACTCAAAACAAATATATTTGGATGAAAGCTGCAACAGGAATTTTAACAACGGATACTAAACCAAAAGTTGCCATGGAGGAGTGTAAAATTGGTTCATCTGACATTAAAATTTATGGTATTGCCAAGGGATCTGGAATGATTTATCCAAATATGGCTACAACCCTTGGATATATTTTTACTGACGCAACATTATCAACGAGTATTTTAAAAAAAGTTTTAAAAAAAAATATAGAGACAACATTTAATGCTATATCTTGTGATGGAGACACGAGTACAAATGATATGGTCACTTTAGTAGCAACTAATAAAGTAAAAAATCCTAATCCTAAAAATATAAATGATTCAAAATTAAAAGATTTTTCAAAATCTTTAAATAACGTTTTAACAAATTTAGCAAAAAGAATAGCATCAGATGGGGAAGGATGTTCTAAATTTTTAATTATAAATGTATCAAATTGTAAAAAAGAAATTCATGCAAAAAAAATTGCTTTTTCAGTTGCAAATTCACCTTTAGTAAAAACAGCCATCGCTGGAGAAGATCCAAATTGGGGAAGAATAATAATGGCAATTGGTAAAGCAAATATCAATATTAATCAAAAAAAACTCGCAATTAGACTTGGTAAAAACCCAATAATTGAAAAAGGTGAGATTTGCCCAAATTATTCTGAAGATCTTGTCGCCGAATATATGAAAAATGAAAAAATAGAGATATTTATTGAAATTGGAACTGGAGCAAAAAAATTTACTGTTTACTCTATGGATTTAACAAAAAAATATATTGAAATAAATTCTGACTATAGGTCTTAAATTATATTGTAAATTTTTAAATAATGATTACTTAAGTTATATGATAAAATACAATCTAGTGTGCAATGATTGCAACTATTCTTTTGATAGTTGGTTTTCATCTTCAAAAGAGTACGACAAAATTAGAGATTTGTACCTTTTAGTGTGTTCTAAATGTAGTTCAAAAAAAATAGAAAAATCATTGATGTCTCCTAATATTTTGACTACGGTGAGAAAGGAAAAAAAAGATAGCGATAGTGCTAAAATTTCAAAAATTAAATCCAAAATTAAAGAGTATCAAAAATTTATAAAAAGTAACTTTGAATATGTAGGAGATGACTTTCCTTACGTGGCTAGAACAATACATTATGATAAAAAAAAAAATCAAAAGGAATTTATGGAAAGGCATCATCCAAAGATATTGAGGAATTAAATGATGAAGGTATTGATACAACTACTGTTCCATGGTTTAACGAACAAGAAAATTAATTTTTATTAAATACAGATATATAATTTACAGAATTATCTTTGCTGATATCCCATTGATTCAGTAACAAATTAAATTTCATTCCATCCATTTTTTTCAAATTTAAATTATGTTTTTTAGTAATATTTAGTAG
>MDTD01053702.1_pt1 | contig 19815 bp, 23 predicted proteins | sample 811221 | NCBI WGS metagenome assembly MDTD01 (sample SAMN05326646, study PRJNA326480) | marine metagenome | isolation source: seawater | place: Pacific Ocean: South West | collected 2011 | reverse complement strand
GCTTTAGCTAAAACAAATTTAGTTTGTGGCATTACTCCTTCAGCAGAGTCTATTAACAATAAAGCCCCATCAGCCATATGTAAAACTCTCTCTACTTCAGCAGCAAAATCTCTATGTCCTGGCGTGTCTATTATATTTATTCTTGAATTTTTCCAATTTATAGATGTTGGTTTAGCAAGAATTGTAATTCCTCTTTCTTTCTCAAGTTCACCGGAGTCCATGACTCTTTCTTCTACAACTTCATTGTCTCTGAATAATCCACTTTGCTTCATTAAATTATCGATCAAGGTAGTTTTTCCATGATCAACGTGGGCAATAATAGTAATATTTCTAATAGTATTCATCATTATTGGTTGCGGGGGTAGGATTTGAACCTACGACCTTCAGGTTATGAGCCTGACGAGCTACCAGACTGCTCCACCCCGCGATAGAATTTAAGCTTTTTTTAATTTTGTTGCTTGTAGCTTATTATTTTCTGTTTTAATTTCAAACTTAAGTTTCTGACCTTCAGTAATAGATCTTAGTTTCGACTCTTCTAAAGATGATACGTGTAAAAAAATATCCTTATCCGTACCGTCTTCCGTAATGAAACCATAACCTTTTTTGGAATTAAACCACTTAATTTTTCCAATTGGCATATAATTAATTCTTTTATTTATGAGTTAAATTCTATTTTTTAATTTTAAAAGTTTTTTAACTCTTTTAATATTTTCAGTTGTTATTCGTTTCTTTTTTTCTGATGGTTTTTCATAAGTACTTTTCATCTTTATTACTTTGAAAAATCCCTCTTTTTGAAGCTTTCTTTTCAAAACTCTTAAAGCCTGTTCAACGTTATTATCTTTTACTTCTATTTTAATAAAAACCTCCTGTTAAATTAAGACGCTAGTTAACATCTTAACGCTTAATTGTCCATATTGAATAAAATAGCTTTTTAGTGTTTTAAAAATTGTTATTCAGGTGCTTCAGAGGATGCTTTTAATTTTTCTTCTCTAATTTTTGCTTTTTTTTCTCTTTCAACTCTTCTTTTAGCTTTTTCTAAAGCTTTTTCAAACGCACTTTGAGTACATAAACCTAAGATAACGGGATCTTTAGCTTTTAAATTTGAAAAATTCCAATAACTTCTTTTTCTTATCAAAGATACTGTTCCTTTTGTGCTTCCAACAATCTTTGAAACTTGACCATCAGTAAATTCTGGATAATTTTTAAGCAACCACAAAGCGGCGTCTGGTCTGTCTTGTCTTTTTGATAGAGGGGTGTATTTAGGTTTCTTTCTTTCTTTTACTTGAACTTCTTCTGTTCTTTCAATTAATTTTAAATCTCTGTTTTGATCTTTAGAGCAAAGATCTACCTCTTCTCTAGTTAATTGACCGGCTAAAATTGGATTATAAGCTTTAATACCTTTTGCAACATCTCCATCAGCAATTCCTTTAACTTCTAGTTCATGCAATTTACAGAAATTTGCAATTTGTTTAAAGGTAAGTGTTGTATTTTCAACAAGCCAAACTGCTGTTGCCTTTGGCATAAAAGGAGTTTCAGACATATTTATTTGCTTTTATTTCTTAGGTCACCAAATTTTTTATTGTATTTACTTACTCTACCTTTGTCCAAAACTTTTTGTGTTCCACCAGTCCAAGCAGAGTGAGATTTAGGGTCAATATCTAATTTTAAAGTATCGTTTTCTTTTCCCCAAGTAGACCTAGTTTCAAACTCACTTCCATCAGTCATTTTTACTTTTATTTTGTGGTAATTTGGATGAATATTTTTTTTCATTTTGGCCTTTGTATATTATTAAATAATTTTAATCAATTGATAAAACACTATTAAGCTCTTCATGAATCTTTGAATTTGTAGCAACAACATTAACATTTTTTTTAGGTTTTTTAAGATCAACATAACCACCAGCTTCTTTAAGTATTACAATTCCTGCAGCTATATCCCAATAATTCAATTCCCATTCCCAATAACCATCAAATCTTCCAGCAGCCACATAACTCATGGCAAGTGCAGCGCTACCAAATTTTCTTACTGCAGCGTTAGTAAGCTTGGAAACTTTTACATACTCCTCAAAAATTTTATCTTTTTTTAAACTTCCAAATTTAGGTCCCCCAGTGACTAAAACAGAGTCTTTAAGTTTATTTTTTTTTGAAACTCTTATTCTAGAATTATTAAAGAAAGCTCCAGAACCTTTTTCTGCAAAAAAAATTTCATCTTTGATTGGATCAAAAATAAGCCCACATAATATTTCTTCTTTTTCCTCGTAGGCAATTGATATAGCAAAGTGAGGAATGCCATTTAAAAAATTTAGTGTTCCATCAATAGGATCAATAATCCATCTATTATTCTTATTTGCCTCATTAATTTGACCTATTTCCTCGCTTAACACTCCAAAGTCGGGATGTGCCTTTAAAAGTTCCTCTATAATAATCTTTTCTGTTCTTCTATCAGCTGCAGTTACAAAGTCAGCAGGGCCTTTAGAGGAAACTTGTAACTTTTCAATTTCACCAAAATCTCTTATTAGTGATCTTGAAGCTTTCATACAAGCTTTATACATCAAATTCATTTTAGGGGAATTTAGTCTCATTAGTTTACTTTTTTTACGTATTCAAGGGTTCTTGTGTCTAATATTATTTTATCATCTGACTCAATAAAAGGTGGCACATCAATTCTTAATCCATTATCAAGTGTAGCTGGTTTATATGAAGATGCAGCAGTTTGACCTTTTATTACTGCATCAGTTGTGCTTATTTTACATTCAATGTTATTTGGCAAATCAATAGATAAAGGTTTATCCTCCATAAATGTTATAGTTACTTCTAAATTTTCTTTTAGTAACTTATACTTTTCATCTGTAAGAGATTTTGGTAATGAAATTTGTTCAAAGTTTTTATTATCCATAAAGTGACAATCATTTTCATCCATATAAAGAAAATTAAATTTCTTTTCATCTACTTCTGCCTTTTCTACGGTTTCACTAGATCTAAATCTCTCATTTAATTTAGTTCCTTTGGTAACACTTTTAAGCTCAACTTGATTAAAAGCTCCACCTTTTCCAGGCTTTACGTGTTGTGTCTTTAAAACATTCCAATAATCATTTTTATGTTCAATGATCATTCCTGGTTTAATTTCCACTGCTGTAATTTTCATTTAAATTTTTTAATTGCTATTTCGGGTTTTAAAAAAGGGTTATCCCAGATAAAACTTGATATTGCAATATAATTGGCTCCTTTGATAATTAAATTCTTATAATTTTTATCACTTATGCCACCTATTACAACAATTGGTTTTTTAGTGTTTTGCTTTGCCCATTTTAAAATTTTTAAGTTTGCCTTTTTAGCTTTTGGTTTTAATCTTGATCTAAAGAAAGATCCTAAGGCAATGTACGAAGCTTTATCTTTTAAAGCTTTGTAGACAAGTTTTTTTGAACTATGACAAGTCACACCTATAATTTTATTTTTTAATATTCTTCTAGCTTTCGTAATCGAGCTATCTGTTTGTCCTAGGTGACAACCATTAGCATTTATTTTTTTAGCTATTTCAGGACTATCATTAATTATAAATTTTACCTTGTATTTTTCTGTTATCTTTTTAATATTTTTTGCAATTTTTATTATTTTTATTCTAGATGTGTTTTTTAATCTTAATTGAAAAAATTCGGTATTTTTGAAGGCTAAAACTTTTTCTAAACTCTTATAGAATTTGTTGTTTATTTTATTAGGAGAAACTAAGTATACAATTCTTTTCAAATTAGTTAAGCTGCAGTTTCTTTTTCAAGGTTTTCAGACCATTCTCCTTTGGAAGAAAGCCCATTCATCATTGCTCTATGAGCAAAAACTTCTTGAATTTTCTTAGTATCATCCAAGTTTTTTCCAAAAGCTTTTAATGCACTTGCTTGTAAACCTCTTCCATAAGAGAAGGTTATCAAAAAATTCGTGTCATTGATTTTGTTTATTTCATTTAAGTTTTTACTTGCTTCAATTTCAGTTTGACCACCAGATAAAAAAGCGATACCAGGTACATCACTAGGAACATTTTTTTTCAGACAATCTAAAGTTTTTTTGGCAATTTCCCCAGCGCTAACTTTTTTTGAACATTCAGATCCAGGTATAATCATATTGGGTTTCAAGACCGTTCCTTTAAGGTCAACTTTATGTATCAAAAGTTCGTTGTAACACTCATTAAGAACGTTTGTGGTTACCTCATAACATTTGTTTATATCATGAGATCCGTCCATCAGAACTTCTGGCTCAACTATTGGAACCATTTTAGCTTCTTGAACTAAAGCAGCGTACCTTGCTAGTGCATGCGCGTTAGATTTAATCGATTGTGCAGAGGGGAATTTAGAACCAATTTTATAGACCGCTCTCCACTTTGTAAATCTTGCTCCTAATTGATAGTATTCCTTTAATCTTTCTCTAAGTCCATCTAAGCCTTCAGTTACTGTTTCTTCAGAGGAGCCAGCTAAAGGCTTTGCTCCTTTATCAACTTTGATTCCAGGTATTGAATTATTTTTAGATATTAGTTCAGGTATGGGAGTTCCATCTGAAGTTTTTTGTCTTATAGTCTCGTCGAAAAGAATTACTCCACCGATATAGTTTTTCATTGCTTCAGAGCTAAAAAGAGTTTGTCTGAAAGTTAACCTGTTTTTTTCAGTACATTCTACATTGACACTTTTTAGTCTCTTATCCATTGTACCAGTGCTTTCATCTGCAGCTAGTATCCCTTTACCTTTGGCACACATTTTTTTCGCTATTTCTTCTAAACTCATAAAACAATATTTATTTTAAAACTCTAAGCCCAGGCAAGTCTTTTCCTTCAAGATACTCTAAAAAGGCACCACCTGCTGTTGATAAGTGAGTAAAAGATAATTTTAGATTGCTTTTATTTACTGCTGAAATTGTGTCTCCACCACCAAGAATTGAAATAAGAGATTTTTTTTTAGTATTTTCAGAAATTTTTAAAGCAATTGAGTTGGTGCCAATTGAGAAATTTTCATTTTCAAAATATCCTGCAGGACCGTTCCACAAAACAGTATTTGAAGAGTCTATAATCTCATCAATAATTTTTTGGGTTTTTAATCCGATATCAAGAATAATATCATCTTTTTCTAATGAATTTGCCTCTTTAATCATTCCTGATCCATCAAAATTTTTCGACACACGACAATCTACTGGTACTACTATTTTACATTTAAATTTCTTTGCTTTTTGAACAATTTCTTGAATGATTTTTTTTGAATTTGCCTCTTTTAAAGACTTTCCTGTTTCGTAATTTTGATAAGCTAAAAAATTATTAGCCATTGCACCAACAACAATTATGTTTTCAACATTTTTAATTAAGTTTGATATTACGTTAATTTTTGTAGAAATTTTAGATCCTCCAATAATACATGTTACAGGTTTTTTCTTATTTTTAATAATAAGATCAATTGACTCAATTTCTTTTTTTAAAAGAGGTCCCCCAAAAGATGTTTTTACAAATTTAGTAATCTTATGAATAGATGCTTGCTCTCTATGTGAACATGAAAAAGCATTATTAATATAAATATCACCTAATTCTCCAAGTTTTTTAGAAAAGCTATCGTTATTTTCCATTTCTTCCTTAAAAAATCTAATGTTATCTATCAAAATAATTTCACCCTGCTTAAGAAATGCGACTTTGTTCTTTGCCTCTTCAGAAATTTCACCAGTATAAAAATAAATGTTAGATCGCATTTCTTGTTTAAGATATTTGTAAATAGGCAGCAAAGAAAAATTGACATCATTTTTACTTTTCGGCCTGCCTAAATGAGAGATAATTATAACTTTTGATTTTCTTTTTACTAAATCATTCAAAAAAGGTAAAACTTGTAATATTCTTGTGAAATCTTGTATTTTTTTTTCTTTTATAGGAACGTTAAAATCTACTCTTAATAGAATTATTTTATTTTCAATATTTAAATTTTCGGGAAAATATTTAATTACAGACATTACAATTTTTAAAACTAATTTCTTACGATTTTTTTAGCAAGTTTAACTATTTCTTCACTTGTGAGTTTCAAATGGGCATAAATCTCTTTATAAGGTGCGCTTTCACCAAAACTACTTAAACCTATATTATTTTTTGTATATTTTTCCCAACCATTTTTAGATCCAGCTTCAATACTTATAATTGGAATATCTTTATTCAGAATTTTATTTTTATATTCAGTATTTTGTAAATCAAACAACTCCTGACACGGCATAGAAACTACTTGAGAATCAATATTTTGTTCTTTTAATTTTTTTTGTGCTTCTAAAGCCAATTCAACTTCAGATCCAGTTGCTAATAAAATTACAGAACTTTTTTCAGCGGTTGTTTTGATAGAATAAGCTCCAAATTTCGACTTATTTTCTCTCGAAAAAGACGGATTAATATAAGAAAGTTTTTGTCTAGAAAGAACTATTGCACTTGGTGTATTTTTACTTTCAAGAGCAATTTGCCAACATTCTAGGGTTTCATTTATATCTGCTGGGCGAAATACATTTAAATTTGGAATAGCTCTTAAACCAGCAAGTTGCTCTATGGGTTGATGTGTGGGACCATCTTCTCCTAAACCGATCGAGTCATGAGAGAAAATATAAATTACTCTTAAGCCCATTAAAGCAGAAAGTCTTATTGAGGGTTTGCAGTAGTCTGAGAAAATTAAAAATGTCCCAGAATATGGAATTAACCCTCCGTACAAAGCTAAACCATTCATTGCAGCCGCCATTCCATGTTCTCTTACTCCGTAATGAATATAATTCCCATCAAAATTTTTTGATGAAATTATCTTAGAATTTTTGGTTTTGGTATTGTTGGATCCACTCAGGTCTGCTGAACCTCCAATTAACTCTGGAAGTATTTTAGAGATAATTTCTATCGTATCTGACGAACACTGACGGGTTGCTTTACTCGGTTTTTCCTTAAAATATTTTTCTTTTTCTGACACAATTAAACTATTCAGATTATTAAAATTTTTATCTTCAAAAATATCTTCTAAGTTTTTCTTTATTTTTATATGTTTTTTATTTTTACTAAGAGAGTGCAACCATTTCTTTTCAAATCTTGCTCCATTTTCTCCTATTTCTCGCCATTCATTTAATATTTCTTTTGGAATTTGAAAAGGCGGATGATTCCATTTTAATTTTTTTCTGACAAGTGAAATTTCTTCTTCTCCTAAAGGTGAACCATGTGAAGAAGCTTTTCCAGATTTATTTGGAGAACCAAATCCAATAATAGTTTTGCAAGAAATAATAGTTGGTTTACTTGATTTGTTAGCCTTAGTTATTGCTTTTGAAATTTGTTTATGATTATGACCGTTAATTTCCAAAAAATTCCAACCGTATGCTTCAAATCTTTTTTTATAATTATCAGAGACACTTAGTGATGTAGATCCATCTATTGAAATTTTATTATTATCAAAGAAAATAATTAAATTTTTTAATTTCAGATGTCCAGCTAAGCTCATTGCCTCATGACTTACTCCTTCCATTAAATCACCATCACTAGCTATGACATAGGTTTTGTGATTGATAATACTTGAACTAAACTTTTTTCTAAAAATCTCTTCACCTATTGCAAGACCTACAGAATTACCAATACCTTGTCCAAGCGGCCCAGTCGTTGTTTCAATTCCAGTATTTTTTTTGTATTCGGGATGTCCTGCACAAATAGACTTAAGTTGTCTAAAATTTTTAAGATCGTTAAGAGTAAAATGTTTATACCCAGTCAAGTGAAGTAGAGAGTAGAGTAGCATAGATCCATGTCCAGCTGATAAAATAAATCTATCACGATTTATCCAACTTGGATTTTTCGGATTAAACCTTAGGTGGTATTTAAAAAGCACCGTTGCTACATCTGCCATACCCATAGGCATACCTGGGTGACCAGAGTTTGCTTTTTGCACAGCATCAATAGATAAAAACCTAATTGCGTTTGCTAAATGATTTAAATTCGTGTTCAATATTTTAAAACCTTTGTAGACTTAAATTTATGAAATTTATAGTATGATTTAAATGAGTAATTTAGAAAATAAAGAAAAAAATTTAAATAATCTTGTTGAAAAATTAAGCAATTTATCAATTAGTTATTCACATAGTTCTTCTGAAACCGAAAAACTTAAAAAAGAGAGAGATTTATTTCAAAAAGAGAAAAAAGACATTGAAATTAAGCATTCAAAACTTTTAAAAGAACACGCTTATCTTAAAAATAAATTAAATTTTTTACAAAAAGAGGCAAATAAAAAAGATGACATGCAAGAAAAATTTAGTAGAGAAATAGACGAGCTGAGTCAAGAAACAGAGGAATTAGTAGAAGAAATTGAAAAATGGCAAACGTAAACATAAAATTTAATAATAAAGATTACCTTCTCTCATGCGACGATGGTCAGGAGGAGTCACTTAAAAAATTGACAAGTTTTTTAGATCAAAAATATAAAAATCTTAAAAATGAACTTGGAAATATAGGTGAAAATAAACTGCTTTTGATTACAACAATAAAATTAATTGATGATTATTTTAATTTAAAAGAAAGAGTAGCCTCACAAAAAATAAAAGTAGATCAATTGTCAAAAAAATTTTTGGAATTAAAATCTTTAGCAATTTCTTATAAAGACAAAAAAGATTTAGAAATTGGAAATCTTAATGCGGAAATTGATAAATTTAAAAAAGAGATAGAAAAAAGTAATTCTTTGTATGAGGCCATGCTAGACAGAACAACTAAATCTTTGGAAGAAATTATTCAAAGTACTGAGACAAAGTCAAAAGTTCAGTAATGTTTAAAAAAGATTTAATACGAAGAAAAGTTTTAAATATAAGAAGAAAAAAATATTTCCAAGTAAGTTCAAATTTTTTTAATCCACTTATTTTATTCTTAAAAAAAAAATATAAGGACAAACCTTTCAGTTTGTCATTATATTACCCATCTAATTTCGAAGTAGATACCTTACCTTTATTTGATATTATAAATAAAAAGAAAATAAGGACATCACTACCAGTAGTAAGATCTCATGAAAAAATGAATTTTATTGAATGGAATATTTTAGATCCATTGAAGGTTAACAATTTTGGAATGCTAGAACCAAGTATTAATGGAAGGTCTTTAGTACCTGATATTATGTTAGTTCCGCTTTTAGCTTTTGATAAAACGAAAAATAGATTAGGATATGGCAAGGGATTTTACGATAGATTTTTAAATAAGTTTTTAAAATCAAGAAAAAAAATTATTACTATTGGCATTGCATTTTCATTTCAAAGATATAAAAAACTCCCTAAATCTAAACATGATGTAAAACTAAATTACATCTTAACTGAAAAAGGAATTGAATAAATAATCATGAATATTTTAATCTTGGGCGATATAATGGGAAATTCAGGGCGTAAAGCATTCAGAGATAATGTTAAAGATATAATAAAAAAAGAAAGAATAGATTTTACTATTGTTAATGGTGAAAATTCAGCCTCCGACGGTAAGGGGATTACTAAAGAAATAGCAGAAGAGTTTTTTTCTCATGGTGCGGATGTAATAACCTCTGGTAATCATATATGGGACAAGAAAGAGACCTCAGATTTTATAACACAAGAACAAAGATTACTAAGACCACAAAATTTACCTAATGGATCACCTGGTAATGGGCATGGTATTTTCACTTCGATAAACAGAAAATTTAAAGTAGCGGTCATAAACTTAATGGGAAATGTTTTTATGAAAAAAACTGAGGATTTGTTTAGCGCAGCAATTTATCTTCAAAAAAAAATTAAATTAAAAGAAAATGCAGACTTTATCGTTGTAGATTTACATGGAGAAATAACGAGTGAAAAAATGGCTTTGGGTCATTTTTTTGATGGTAAAGCAACTGCGGTAGTAGGAACGCACACACATGTCCCAACAGCTGATACAAGAATTCTAGACAATGGAACTGCTTATCAAACCGACATAGGCATGTGTGGTGACTATAATTCTGTAATAGGTATGAATAAAGAAAATTCGATAATGAAATTTTTAAAAGATGAAAAAGCAAAAAACCATTTTCCTGCGGAAGGCAAGTCAACCCTATCTGGAATTATTGTAGAGGGAGATCTTTCAACAGGGTTAGCAAAAAATATTAAAAGAATTTTAATTGGAGGAGTAATAGGACTTTAAAATGGCTGGTCATTCTCATTGGGCGGGTATCAAACACAAAAAAAATAGACAAGACAAAGAACGGGCAAAAATATTTTCAAAATTATCTAGGGAAATTACAGTTGCAGCAAAACTTGGTGCAAAAGACCCATCAAGTAATCCCAGGTTAAGGGCTGCAATACAGTCCGCGAGAGAATCTAATATGCCAAAAGACAATATTAAGAGAGCAATAAATAAATCAGATTTTGATCAAAATAAAAATTACGAAAACTTAAGATACGAGGGATTTGGACCACACAATGTAGCATTAATCATTGAAACACTAACAGACAATAAAAATAGAACAGCTTCAAATATAAGAAAAATTTTACAAAAAAGTGGTGGAAGACTAGGAGAGAATGGTTCAACTTCACATTACTTTTTTTCATGTGGTATTTTGCAAATAAATAAAGAGATGATATCAGATGAAAAAATTTTTGAAATTTCTACTAATTGCGGGGCAAAAGATTGTTTGAGTAATTCGAAGTTTCACGAAATAATAACTGAAAGAGATGATTTTTATAGAATAAAAACAGAAATTGAAAATAAAGTAGGAAAATTTACTTATTTTGGAATTGAGTGGAGACCAAAAAATAGTTTAATAATTCCAAAAGATCAAAGCGAGACGATTATAAAAATGCTTGAAAATCTTGATGAGGATGAAGATGTGCAAAATATATATGTAAATTGCACTATTCAGAATGACTAGTTTATGAGAATTATTGGAATAGATCCAGGATTAAGTGGAGCAATAGCAATACTTGAGGACAATAAAGTTAAAGAAGTTTTTGATATGCCTGTTATGTCGGATGGAAAAAAAAATAAAAGACAACTCAATAGTGCTCAACTGGTGAAAATATTAAAAGATAATATAAAAGATGATGCAAATACAGTTATGGTAGTTGAACAAGTAAACGCTATGCCAGGCCAAGGAGTGACTAGTATGTTTAACTTTGGTCAAACTTTTGGAGCAATAAAAGGTATTTGTGCAGCTTTAGGACTACCTATTTTTTTTGTGAGACCGGCTAAATGGAAGAAATATTTTGAATTAATTAACTCATCAAAAGATGCAAGTAGAACTAAAGCAATAGAGATGTATCCTAATATTTCAGACAAATTGTCAAAAAAAAAAGATGTAAACAAGTCAGATGCCATATTAATAGCCAGATTTTATAACGAAACTCGGTTTAAAGATTAACCAAAATGAACTAATTTTTAAAAATCCCTCAAATAAGGTCAAATTCATGACACATTCTATAAGTATTTCATAACCATGGAACAAGAAATAGCATCACAAGTTGTTGGATTAGGTGGCGTTAATGATTTTTCAATTTTGCAACTTTTCATACGTGCAGATTTTGTTGTTAAATCTGTGATAATAATTTTATTAGCAAGCTCTGTTTATTCTTGGGCATTAATTTTTGAGAAATATAGAATGTTTAAAAAGATAAACGAGTCCTCTAAAAAATTCGAAGATAAATTTTGGAAATCAAAATCTGCAGAGGGTTTTAGTAAATCTTTACCAATGAAATCTGAAGATCCAATGACATTAATATTTCAATCTGCAATGACCGAACTTGTAAAAACACGATCTAAATCTTCGGTTATTCAAAGTGCAAGAGTTGAGAGAATTTTAGAAATTTCAACCGATAATCAAATTAAAAATATTGAAAAGCATTTTACTTTTTTAGCTACAGTTGGTGCTACAGCTCCATTCATTGGTTTATTTGGAACTGTTTGGGGTATCATGAATTCATTTCAATCCATTGCTATCTCAAGAAATACAAGTTTAGCCATAGTTGCACCTGGAATAGCCGAGGCTTTGTTTGCGACAGCATTAGGGCTTTTAGCAGCCATCCCTGCAGTAGTGGCTTATAATAAATTTAACAGTGACTCAAAAAGATATATTGCAAGAATAGACAACTTTTCTAAAAGATTTCTATCAATAATGTAAATTATGGGATTTAAACTTAATCGCTCAAGAAACGAACCTATGAGTGAAATAAATGTTACACCTTTTGTAGATGTAATGTTAGTTCTTCTAATTATTTTTATGGTTACGGCACCTCTCCTAACCGTAGGAGTTCAAGTTGATCTTCCAGAGTCCGCTGCAGACTCTTTACCTGATGATCAAGAACCACTAACAATTAGTATAAATTCAAAGGGTGAAATATTTATTCAAGAAAACCAAGTTTCTGCTCAGAAATTAATACCAAAACTTCTAGCAATTGCGAAAAATAGGACAGATACAAGAATTTATGTTCGTGGAGACAAAAATATAAATTATGGAAGAGTTTTAGAGATAATGGGTACCTTATCCGGTGCAGGTTTTTCAAAAGTTGCGTTAATTTCTGAGCCTTACAAGAGTTAAATGAAAAATGACAAAAAGCTTAATCTACTCAATTACATTCCATGCAGTGATGATTTTTTTAACAATAATGACTTTGCCATTTATGGTTAGACAACCTATCGATCTACCACCTATAATTTCTGTCGAATTAATTCAAATTTCAGATAAAACTAATATTCCATATGCTCCAAAAGCCAGAAAAGTAATTGAGAAAGTAAAAGAGGAAGAAAAAAGAATTGTTTCTGAACAAGCACCTCCATCAGCCAAAGCCAAAGAAAAACCTGATAGAATTCCAATGCCTAAAAAAGAAAATGAAAAAAAAGAAATAGTTAAAAAGAAACAAAATCCAGAGGAAATTAAACCTGAAATTAGACAGTCGTCCGAGTTTGAAAAAAAAGAAATTATTGATACTAATCAAATTGCTGCACTTATAGATAAAGCTAAACAAGAAAGTGCTAAAGTTGAAAAGAAATCTAATAAGATCACTCAAAGTAGTGATAAAAACTCATTTGCAACTGGATTGACATTATCCGAACAAGATGCGTTAAGAGCTCAAATTTTTGGTTGTTGGACTGTTCCTTTAGGGTTGCCATATGATGATGACTTATTAGTAAGAATTAAGTTAAAATTAAAACAGGATGGAACTATAATAAGATCTGAAATTTTGGACCATGAAAGAATGAATAGGCCGGGGCAAAAATTTTATAAAGTGTTAGCAGAGAGCGCCTTAAGAGCGGTGAGAATATGTCAACCACTTAAAGTTCCACAATCGGGCTATGATAAATGGAAAGATATTCAACTTAATTTTAATCCAACAGAAATGCTGAAAGGTTAATAAATAAATGAAAAAAATTCTCATTATATTAATTGTTTCACTTTTCAGTATAAATTCAGCCTATAGTTTAATTGAGGTGGATATCACAAGGGGTAATCTGGATCCTTTACCAATTGCGGTATCACCATTACATGTTGATCCAAAATCAGAAAACTTTAAAGATATTAAAATAAAAGAATTAGGTGAGTCAGTTTCAAAGGTAATTGAAAAAAACTTTAAATCTACAGGCCTGTTTAATCCGTTGAACAAGGATGCCTTCGTTCAAAAACCTGATATTGCACATCTAAAGCCTAGGTTTGAGGATTGGAGATTAATTACCGCACAAGCTTTAGTTACAGGTAAACTTTTAATAAAAGATGGAAAATTAAAAGTTGAATTTAGATTGTGGGATTTAGCAGCATCTAAAGAAATGATTGCCCTAGCTTTTACTACAACACCTTCTAATTGGAGGAGGGTTGCACATATTATTTCTGACAAAATTTATGAAAGATTGACTGGCGAGACTGGTTATTTTGATACTAGAATTATTTATGTAAGTGAGGAAGGACCAAAAGATCAGCGAGTTAAAAAATTAGCTATTATGGATCAAGACGGTGCAAATACTAAATACTTAACGTTAGGCAATGAACTTGTATTAACTCCTAGATTTAATCCAGCAAACCAACTTGTAACTTATCTTTCTTATTTTAGAAATACTCCAAGAGTTTATTTATTGGATATTGAAACAGGAATTCAAGAAGTTGTTGGAAATTTTCCTGGCATGACCTTTGCACCAAGGTTTTCTCCAGACGGTAAAAAAATAATAATGAGTTTTGCTAAAGATGGAAATTCAGATATTTATACAATGAATCTTGAAACGAGGTTGGTTGAAAAAATAACTGAGAATCCGGCTATTGATACCTCACCGTCTTTTTCACCTGACGGAAAGTTTATATGCTTTAACTCTGATAGAAGTGGACTTCAACAAATCTATACTATGAAAAGTGATGGAACTAATGTTAAAAGAATTAGTTTCGGTAAAGGCTTATATGGTACTCCAGTTTGGTCTCCAAGAGGAGATTTGATAGCTTTTACAAAAGTAAGGAAAGGTAAATTTTATATTGGTGTGATGAGATCAGACGGATCTGGTGAAAGATTGTTAACTGAAAATTTCTATCAAGAAGCACCTTCCTGGTCTCCAAATGGAAGATTATTAATTTTTTATAGAGAGACGAAATCAGGAAAAAGCGGGAAGGGATTTTCGGCGAAATTGTGGTCTATAGATATTACCGGGTATAATGAGAGAGAAATTAAGACAGAAACAGATGCTTCAGACCCATCTTGGTCTTCTTTATTATCAAAGTGAGGTTAAATGATGGATATTTAATACTTGAATAATCTTTTAAAATTTGAAATATTCTCACCAACCATATTACTTACTTAGGAGAAAAAATGAAATTTAATAAGTCAATTAAAAATCTGCTACTAGTTTTATTTGCAACATTTGCATTGAGTGCATGTTCTACAGCAAAAAAATCAGGCAGCACTTCAGGAGACGTTTACACAGGCAAAGAAACAGTAAAATATTTAGCCAGTGGAGTTGCAGACAGAGTTTTCTTTGCAACTAATAGAAGTACTTTAACTACAGCTTCAAGAGCAACATTAAGAAAGCAAGCTGATTATTTAAGAAAAAATAAAAATCTAAAAGTTGTGATCGAGGGTCATGCAGATGAAAGAGGTACAAGAGAGTATAACTTAGCTTTAGGAGAAAAAAGAGCTAACGCTGCAAAAGATTATTTGATGACTTACGGTATATCAGGAAAAAGAATTTCTGTAATAAGTTATGGAAAAGAAAAGCCTGTAAACTCAGCTTCAACAACTTTAGCATGGTCTCAGAACAGAAGATCAGTAACTGTTAAAGTAAAATAATTAAAAATATTAAAAATTTAGACCCTGAAAGTATTTTTCAGGGTCTTTTTTTTGCCATTTTGTATAAATAATAATGTGTAATGATGGAGCCTAAAAAGAATCAATGGAATAAAGTTTTAGCAATATTTTTAACTTTATTTTTATTAGAAAAACCTACTTTAGCGGAAGAAGAAGAAAAAAACATTGATGCTATAGCAGATCAAATTCAAGTTATAATGGGTGACATTGAAACCTTAGAAAAAGCGGTTTATAAAAAATCTGATATAACTAGTAAAACAAATTCTGCGAGCGGTGCAAATGAGGAAGTCTTAACGAGGCATTTATTAAAACTTAACGAAATTGAAGATCAATTTAGAAAACTTACAAACAGGTTTGAAGAAATTAATTTTAAGTTAGACAAGTTATCAAGTAGAGTAACTAAAATCCAATCTGATACTCAACTAAGATTTTCAGATATCGAGTCAGTAGCTGCAAACCCAAAAGATAAAAAAAAGAAAAAAATCGACAAAAAAAAACAAGCTAATCTTCCTGGAACTGACAAGCCACAAGACTTTGGAACTGCACCTGGATACGATATGAGCCAAGCAAACACATCGCAAGAAACACAATCTATAGATAGTACTTCAGCCGTATTCACTGAGACAAAAATTTCAAACAAATCTTTATTACCGAACAAGCCTCCAAGAGAACAATATGATTTTGCTTTGAGCTTTATGAAAGTAGGTGATTATGAAACAGCAGAATTTGCTTTAAGAGAGTTCATAGACAAGAATAGAGCTCACGAGCTGGCAGGTAACGCACAATACTGGTACGGTGAGACTTTCAGAATAAGACAATTATATTCTGATGCAGCTACAGCATATTTAGATGGATATCAAAATTATCCAAAAAGCTCAAAAGCTCCTGAAAATCTTTTAAAATTAGGAAGTACAATGGTTCAGCTTGGAGAAAAAGATCAGGGTTGTAAAATGATAGTAGGATTAAAAAAACAATATCCAAAAGCAAGTCAGTCTGTGCTACAAAAAGCTCAATATGAGCAAAAAAGATTTAAGTGTTCTAAGACATAAAAATTCAATTTTTCAAAATGAAAAAATAAAAAGAATATATTTCGATTTTAGAAAAATACTTACCCAAACTATCGGACAAAAATCATTTGTTGTAGCTGTATCTGGAGGACCAGACAGTCTAGCTTTAGCTGCATTAAGTAGGGAGTATAAAAAAGAGAAATTAAACAAAGTTACTTATATTTTAGTAGATCATCGTATTAGAAAAAATTCGGTAGCAGAGGCAAAAGCAGTCAAAAGTCTTTTAAAAAAAAACAAAATAAATTTGACTATTTTAACAAATAATCAAAATATTAAGAAAAACATACAAAGTAACGCAAGAAATATAAGATATAGTCTACTCAATAATTATTGTAAAAATAAAAAAATTAAATTCATTCTTACAGCTCATCATAAAGATGATCAAATAGAAACTTTTTTAATAAGGTTGTCCAGAGGAAGTGGTATTCAAGGCCTATCTTCAATGTCAAAAATTAGAAAGCTGGAAAATAACATTAAGCTTTTCAGGCCACTACTAAATGAAAATAAAGCCGATCTTGTAGTATTGGCAAAAGGAGTGTTTAAAAAAGTATTTAAAGATCCTAGCAATAAAGACAGAAAATTTTTGCGAACGAAAATAAGGAAGCTAATTACACAGCTAGATAATAGCGGTATAAATAAAAATCAAATTATTACTTCGATTAACAATTTGGCATCTACCAGAGACACACTTAATTCATATTTTTTAAAAACGTTAAAAAACTGTGTTTTTAAGAAAAAGGACAAAATTCATATAAAGTTTGAAAATTTGATCTTGGAAACTGAGGAAATACAATTTAAAATTTTAAGTAGCCAGATCAAATTAATTTCCTCAAAATACTACCCGCCAAGAGCAAAAAAAGTTTTAAGTTTGATTAAGAGAATCAGGCTAAGAAAAACAGCTAAAAGCACCTTGGGGGGTTGTCTCATAACAAAATCAGGTAAAGAATTGATCATTTCTAGAGAGAGGGTGTAAAGAACTTAAAAAATAAGTTTTTTTGCTCAAAATTTAATAAAAATGCCACATTTACTTTCTAAATAGACATTATTAATACTTGTTAATTAAATAAAAATACCTAACTATATAGATATGAGTTTTAAAAATTTAGCAATGTGGGGAATAATTGTTCTTCTTTCCGTTGGCTTATTTAATATGTTCCAAAATCCAGAAAAAATTAAATCTGGAAAGAACAAAATTGCGTTTTCTACTTTCTTGACTGAAGTTGAGGCAGGCAGAGTAGTTGAGGTTGAAATAAAAGGAAACACAATTAATGGTGTTTTAACTGACGGGAAAGTTTTTAATACTTACTCACCAAACTACCCAAATTTAGTTGAAAGATTATCTGATAAAGGCGTTAGCATAGTAGCATCACCTCTAGAAGATAAAATGCCATCTTTATTAGGAATACTTCTTTCATGGTTTCCTATGCTTTTACTAATTGGAGTGTGGATATTTTTTATGCGTCAAATGCAGGGTGGAAAAGGTGGTGCCATGGGATTTGGAAAGTCTAAAGCCAAACTTTTAACCGAAGCACAAGGTAAAGTGACTTTTAACGATGTTGCTGGCGTTGAGGAGGCTAAAGAAGAAGTTGAAGAAATAGTTGAGTTTTTAAAAGATCCCAAGAAATTTAGTAGGTTAGGTGGTAAAATTCCAAAAGGTGCACTGCTTATTGGTCCACCAGGAACTGGAAAAACATTGTTAGCAAGAGCTATTGCTGGTGAAGCAAATGTTCCGTTCTTTTCAATTTCAGGGTCAGACTTTGTTGAAATGTTTGTAGGTGTTGGAGCGTCTAGAGTTAGAGATATGTTCGAACAAGGAAAAAAACATTCACCTTGTATAATTTTTATCGATGAAATCGACGCAGTCGGAAGAAGTAGAGGAGCTGGACTTGGTGGTGGTAACGACGAAAGGGAACAAACACTCAACCAACTTTTAGTTGAAATGGATGGCTTTGACACGAATGAAGGGATAATTTTAATTGCAGCAACAAACAGACCAGACGTACTTGATCCTGCTTTATTAAGGCCTGGCAGATTTGATAGACAAGTTGTTGTAGGTAATCCAGATATTCTTGGAAGAGAGGCTATTTTAAAAGTACATGTGAAAAAAATTAATGCTGGTCCCGATGTAAAATTAAGAACTATCGCTAGAGGAACACCTGGTTTTTCTGGAGCGGATTTAGCAAATTTAATAAATGAGTCGGCACTGCTGGCAGCTAGAAAGAACAAAAGAGTTGTGACAATGTCTGATGTTGAAGAAGCTAAAGACAAAGTAATGATGGGAGCAGAGAGAAGATCTATGGTGATGAGTGAAGATGAAAAAAAATTGACTGCTTATCATGAAAGTGGACATGCTATTGTAGCTCTCAACGAAAAAGTTTCAGATCCAATTCACAAAGCAACTATTATTCCAAGAGGAAGAGCGTTAGGTATGGTTATGAGATTACCCGAGAGAGACCAACTTTCAATAACAAGAGAAAAAATGTATTCCGATATAGCTGTTGCAATGGGTGGAAGAATAGCTGAGGAACTAATTTTTGGTCATGAAAAAGTAACATCAGGTGCTTCGTCTGATATTGACATGGCAACAAAAATGGCAAAAAATATGGTTACAAAATATGGTATGACCAAAGAGCTTGGACCAATAGCTTATGGCGAAAATGAAGAAGAAGTTTTCTTAGGAAGGTCAGTTACAAAACAGCAAAACATGTCAGAGGAAACTGCAAAAAAAGTTGATTTAGAAGTAAAAAAGATTGTCGAATCTGGGTATGATAGAGCAAGAAAAGTACTTACAGAAAAAATCGACGACCTTCACAAACTTGCAAAAGCTTTACTAGTATATGAAACTTTAACAGGTGATGAAATAAGAGATTTAATATTAAAGAATATTACTCCTAAAAAATTGGCTGACTCAGAAGATGATGAGGATAACAAAAAAGAGAGTTCTGCTTTAGACACCATTGGTTTAAAACCGAAACCAGCGCTTTAAAAAAATTTTAATGAGAAAATATTACACTAGAGCGTGTAATTTTCATCATGGTAAAGCTGCTAAAAAATTAATCAAAAAAAGCTTAGGCCTTCCTCTTTGTGGAAATAACAATATTGCATTTTCTGAAGTTGAAATTTTATCTAGAAAAAAAAATGAAATTTCAAGAGTAATAAGCATTAAATCTATAAATAAATTAACTAAAAGTCTGAGAAAAATAGTAAAGGCCGACTTAAAAAAGATTATTTCAAAAAGGAAAAATCTTAGTCAAAAAATTAAAATTAATGAACCTGTTGTAATGGGTGTATTAAATTTGACTCCTGATAGTTTTTCAGACGGAGGTATGTACAATAAAAGGAAAAAAGCTTTTTTACATATTAAAAATATGATTAATTCAGGCGCTGATATCATTGATATAGGCGGAGAGTCAACTAGACCAGGATCTAGAGACATACCTCATAAAAAAGAATGGAAAAGAATATCAAGCGTAGTTTCAAAT
>MDTD01045054.1_pt1 | contig 19820 bp, 16 predicted proteins | sample 811221 | NCBI WGS metagenome assembly MDTD01 (sample SAMN05326646, study PRJNA326480) | marine metagenome | isolation source: seawater | place: Pacific Ocean: South West | collected 2011 | reverse complement strand
TCGATTCGATTCGATTCGATTCGATTCGGGACGTCGCGCACTGACGCCTCGCGACCGACGCCCGAGTCCCAGACGGCGGTGGAGGCTCACGAACGCGCGCGTTCGTTTTTCCCCCGCGTCGCGAGACGCGCGAGACGGATCTCGTCGCGACCGCTCGACCGATCGCGCGCGCGTCTCTTCGCGTCGCGCGCGCCGATCGAGTTCACGCGCGTCTCGCGCGCGAACCACCGTCGAGCGTCGAGCGACGGACGGCGAGAGAGGACGAAGACAACGCTCACGATCGGTCGATCGGTCGAACGCGTCGAACGAGTCGCTCGCGGCGTCGGCGAGCGTCGCCGCGAGGCGCGCGCGTGTGCGCATCATCTGTCATGGACAGAGATACATAGTGAAGCCAATGAAAGCCCATCTGTTTCCATCACGGTTTAGGGTTCCGCAGCCCCGCGTCTCGCGTCGTCGTCATCGTCGACACACGCGCGCGCGCGCGCTCGCGACCCGCCGATCGTCGAACGAGACGCGACAACAAAGAAGACAACGTTCGTCGCGCGCGCGGTCGCGATGGAGGAGGACCGCGAGGAGTACGGCGACGACGACGTCGACCGGGACGACGCGATCGACCACGACCTCCCGGACGAGGACGAGGACGCGGACGCGGACGCGGACGCGCGCGAGGTGATCGACTCGGATGAACGACTCGATGGACGCGGACGGCGAGGACCGGGTCGAGCGGTGCCGAGACACGAGCGCACGACGACGCCGTACATGACGAAATACGAGCGGGCGAGAATTTTGGGGACGCGCGCGTTGCAAATTTCGATGAACGCGCCGGTGTTGGTGCAGTTGGAGGGAGAGACGGATCCCTTGGAGATCGCGGGAAAGGAATTGAGAGAGAAGAGAGTGCCGTTTATCGTGCGACGGTACATGCCGGACGGATCGTATGAGGATTGGGGATTGGAGGAGTTGATCGTCGCGGACCCGGACCAGAGACGCGCGGGGTGACGGGCGAAGAGCGTCGGGGGCGAGAGATTGGCGATTAGCGCCTCGTCTTTCCTTTGTTCGCACGGATTTGTTGTTAATTTTGAACCCTATCTCCTCATAGAAATGTTACACGGTTCACTACTGCGACGCGTTCGCGCTCGCGGCGACGACGTCCGCGCGGCGGGACAAAACGCGCCCGAGCGACGCGTCGTCCAGCGTCGTGATTCCGAGCGTCGTCTTGAGCGCGTTGAGACGAGATAATCCCTTCATTCCGTCGCTCTGTAATGCATCGATGAGATCTCGCGCCGTCGAGGTCTCGCACGAAAGCGCGCTGACGCAATCGACGAGCGCCTTGGTCTTGGCTCGGAGCGCCGCCGCGCCTCTCGACGACGACGCGCACTCGGCGAACGCGTCGGCGTGCGCCACTCGATCGCGATCGAATTGTTTCACTCCCGCGCGCGTGAACGTCGCGACGCACGCGACGCGCTCTAACACGACGCGCGACGTCTTACTCGCCATGGCGCGCCAACACTTTTCAAACGCGGCGGCGCCGAACGCGTCTCGAGCGTCTCGCGTTCTGTCTCGAAGCGGTCCCAACGCGGCGAGCATGTACCCACTCGGCGCGTGGTTTTGTTCGATCGTTTCGTCGTCCTCATCGTCTTCGATCGTTTCGTACCTCCCCGCGTGCGTCGATCCCGCGTAAAAGTCCCCGATGACCTTATCGGCGAACTGCGACGCCGCCGCGTCGGCGACGGCGTCGATCCATCTCTTGACGAATTTTTCCATTCTCCTCGCGTATTCCTCGAAGAACGCTTCCCCACCGAACGCCAACACCTCCGTCTCCTCGGCCATCGCGCGAAACGCTCGAGAGACGAATGTGCACGCGTTCACGGCGGACGCGATGGTCGCTGCGCCGTCCGACCCCGACCGCCAGCTCCCAGTCGACGCCACGAGCGCGCCCAACCCTCTCGACCCCACGGCGCGCGCCTCGCACTCGTCCAAGAAGTCATCCAGCGCGGGAGCGATGACCCTCTTGACGAAGTACGAGCGCCAATCCGTTCTAGATAATCCACACGCGCTTTCGAGGGCGTTTTTGGTCTCGGTGACGAGGGTTTGCGCGACGTACGGCGCCTTGACGTCGTCGCCGTCCCCGCGAGCGCTCGTCCAATGTTTCGATTCTCGCCAGATTTTCGCCGCGCGCGACGTCGCGTGCTCGCGCTCGGCGTCGAGCCAGGCTTCGGCGTGCGCGTGGTCGCAGACCAGGGCGTCGATGAGCCTGGGTGTGGACTCCGGATCGTGGTAGGCGAGCCGAGAGACGCGCTCGTCGAAGGCTCGACATTGGTCGGCGACGTGTAACCACCAGGGATCTTCGCTCTCGGCGCACGCGACGCACACGTGCGAGCGCACGACGTCGGAGGTTGCGTGCACGAGCATGGAGAGATAGTTGCGAGCCGTCGTCACGGAGGCTTTGGGGTCGTCGGCGAAGACGACGCGATCGAGCTCGGCGCGAAGGACGCCGGGCGTCGTCTCGGCGAGTTCCGCCGCGCACGCGCACAGACGCTCCGGTCGTCTCGGATCGCTCAGCGAACCCGTCGTCGCGAACGTCACGCGAAGCGATTCCGCCAAGTCTTCCACGAAGGCGAGCGCGACGTCGTCGTGCGCGAACGAGGTTTCGCCCGCGAACGCGCTCCTCGCCGCCGACGTCGCGCGAAGCGCTCGAAACGCGCGCGCCAACGTCCCATCCCCTCTCGCGCCCGACAACCCCGAGCCATCACCCAGCGACCACGAAAACGATTTCAACGCCGTCGGGCGCAAACTCGGAGGCCAACCGGACGCGCGAAGACGCTCGCGAGACGCGTCCCACGTCGCGTCTCTCGTCTCGTCGCACGCCTCTCGACCCAATCTCGCCACCTTCTTCACCGCCGACGCTCGATCGAACCCATCGAATCCATCCATCGCGCGCGCGCCCTCGCCTTCCGAAGTCGTCGACGACGACGCGAGCGCGTCGCGAAACAGCGTCGCCGCGCGCGCCGCGTTCGCCGCCGCGCGCTCCGACTTGCGCGTCGACGCGTCTTCGTCCTCAAATTCGCTCACCGAACGCGCGCTCGCGGCGGACGACTCGAGAAGACGCGCGACGGCGGCGAGCGCGTCGACGTCGTCCGCCGCGAGCGCGAGCGCGCGAGCGTCGACGTCGGCGTCGCGCGAATCATCGTCGTCGTCATCATCATCACGCGCGCGTTCGAGACGGTCGGCGTCGGCGCCGGATAACGCATCGCGCGCGCGCGCGATCGACGAGAGAAACGCACCGCGCGCGTCCTCGCGCGCGACGCGCGCGACGTTCGCGGACGCCGCGGACGTCATCGACGCGCGCGTCGATGTCCCGCGGGTAACGAACGACCGGACGCGGGACACAAAACATAAACATTTCCACACTCGGACACATAGATCGTATTCATATACACAGTACCACCAGAATACCCGAAACGGCCCAATATCTATGGAATCTCCACACGGTCCCGATACCATCGTTGTATGCAAATCGAGGGTTTATGTGCCCCATCTCAGGTTTTCCGCTGGATAAAGGGGTCCCTCGCGCGCGTCCCTCGTCGTCCGCACGCGCCGACGCCCTCCTCTCCCGAGGTCTCGCGCGCTCGTCCGGCGAACGCGCGTCTCGCGTTCGTTTCTCTCTCGCTCGCTCTCGCACCCGCGCATCGCGCGTCGCCGCGCTCTCGCGCGCGGAGATGATGCACGCCGCCGCCGCGGTGGTGGTGGTCCCGCCGGCGCGTCTCTCCTCGCGCGCGCGCGTCGTCGTCGCCCGGACGCGCGCGCGGTCGACGTGCGTGCGTCGTTCGCGTCGCGCCGTCGGGACCACCGCGGCCGCGACCGCGGTGGACGCGCGCACGGTGACAACGAAGAGTGGATGCGTGGTGGAGGCGTCGGACGCCGGCGAGGGCCGCGCGCGGCTCCGCGTGCGCGTTCCCGAGGGAATGCTGCAAAAGTGCTACGACGTCGTCGTCGAGGGATTCAACGATACGGTGAAAGTGCCCGGGTTTAACGCGTCGAAGAAGGGATCAAAGGCGAAATCGAAGATTCCGATGCAATTGTTGATCAATCACGTGGGGAAGCGGGAGTTTCAGAGCGCGTGCGTGGAGGAGGCGTTGCAGAATTCGTTGCCCGAGGCGATGGAATTGGTGGCGGCGACGGCGTTGCAGGATTCGGAGCGAATTACGACGCATTTTATGGATATGTTTGCGTCTTTCGCTGGCGTGCACTCGGCGCCGAGTGAGGAGATGGTGTACGAGGTTTTGGTGGAGATGGAGCCGACGATCGAGTTCACCGGAGACTATAAATCCATCTCGGTCGAGGTGCAGTCGCCGGGAGATGATTCGACGGTGGAGGGTGACGTGGAGAAGTTTGTGAATGATGCGCTGAAGGATATGGCCACGCTTCGCGTGCTCACGGATCGTGGATTGAAGGCTGGCGACGCCGCGGTGGTGGATATCGACGCGTGCCGCATCGCCGAAGACGGTTCGGACGGCGACGCTCTCGGCGGTATGAAGCAAGAAAATTTCCAGCTCGATACCGACAGCGAAAACATCAAGCTTCCGGGATTGCTCGACGCCCTCATCGACATGGAAACCGGTGAACGCAAGACGTTTGAGATTACGTTTCCGAGCGACTGGCCGCAGGAGTACGTTCGCGACGTCAAGGCGCGATTCACCGTCACCGTCAAGGAGCTCTTCGGCCGTGATTACCCGGAGCTGGACGACGCGTTGGCTGAAAAGATTTACCCGGGTTCTACGTCCGTCGCCGACGCCAAGGCGAAGATTTCGGAGAGCATCAAGGCGAAGAATGAGTATGACCTCAATCGCGCCATCGACGAAGCGTGCGTCGACGTGTTGGCTGACATGTGCGACGTCGTCATCCCTCGCTCTCTACTCGAAGAGCAAGGAAGAAACATGTACTCCGAACAAATTCTCGCCATGCAAGTCAAGCAGAAATTAGCCCCGAAAGCGCTCGAACAGTTGGCGTCGGCGAAGATGGTGAACGAGTACCTCGAAAAGCAAAAGGATGAAATCGAGCGCGTGTGCAGACGCACCGTCGCATGCGAGCACTTATCCAAGCTCGAAAACCTCGAAGTCAGCGGCGACGACCTCTTCGCCGAGGTCGAAAAGGCCAAGGCGGAATTCGAAGAGTTTGGCACGCCGTACGACGAAAACCAGCTCTACGCCCAAGCGCAAGAGACGCTCGAGGCGAAGCTCGCGTTCAAGTGGTTACAAGAAAACTGCGAAGTGAAGATTCTCCCCCCGGTTCGCGAGTAGTCGTCGTCCATCACCGCGACGTAAAGTTAACAAAAGCAATTTGGCTATCATTATTGCATCCGAGTCCTTTCCCGAATCACCTCGCGCGAATCTCATCCGCCGGTCGCGCGCTCCCGTCGCCCATCGCCTCGAGCGGCGGCGGCGCCATGTCCCTCGAATCCAACGCGTTCGCGAGTCCGAGGTACCCGATCGCGAGCGCCACGCTCACGATCCCGGTAACGATGGCGGTGAACTGTCCCTCCGCCTCGAGCGGTTCGCCCGTGAGCGGATTGCGTCCGTACTCGGGCGTCGACGTCCCGGACGTCGGCGCGTGTTCATCGTCATCATCCTCTTCCGTCGTCGTTGCGCGCGGTCGCGGTGCGCTCGCGCGCGATCGCGGTCGCGATCGAGAGACACCGCGACCGCGCGTCATCGCGAGTCTCACGCGCGTCGGTGCGAACGCCATGGCGTCGCGCGTCGAGGTCTCGAGATGGACACGAATTCGTGAGCCTCATCATCCCGCGCGCGCGATGACGTCCCGCGATGCGTCGCAGACGCCGCCGTCCTCCGTGAACTGGAACGCGTTGTTACAGTGGTGCGTTTCCCGCGCGTCATCGCCGACGCATCGCGCGCGCGGCGTCGCGATTCGCGCGCATTCGACTCGACCGCTGACGAGACGTTTTCGACGCGCAGGTCGCTCGCGCAACAGGGCAAACACGACGAACAGGACGCGAGAGACGCGTCTCACACGCGTCAATTCACCGACGAGGAGCGACGATGGTTTTACGAGGCGATGGAATCGGGATTGGTGAATGAGGTGTCGAAGATGAAGGAGGACGTCGAGACGCTTCGGCGAGGCGCGGGCGCGACGTCGAACGACGACGAGGACGCGATCGAACGAGCGCTGGAGGATCTGATCGAACGAGTGGAGAGCGTGGATAACGCCGGGGATTTACACGCGATCGGTGGGATGGAGGCGTTGGTGGGAACGTTGACGCGGGAGAGGGCGACGATTCGCGCGGCGGCGTGCGAGGCGTTGGCGACGACGACCCAAAATCATCCCGAGGCGCAGAGACACGCGGTCGAGGCCGGGGTGATAGGGGCGTTGGTGAACGTGGTGGAGAGAGATGGGAGCGATGAGGTTCGAGCGAAGGGGCTGTACGCGCTGAGTTGTGTGGTCAGAGGGTGCGAGGAGGCGCGGCGAGCGTTTTCGCTGGGCGGAGGCGCGCGCGCGTGCGCGCGTTTGATTGGGCATCCGGGCGCCGAGCGCGTGCGGGTCAAGGCGTTGACGCTCGGGAAACATGTCTTCACGCAGAGCGAGGGGGACATGGCGTCGGCGATCGAGTTCGGGGCGGTACCGAACGCGGCGGCGTGTTTGGCGTCGGACGACGTCAATTGCAGAGAAGCGGCGGCGAGAGTGCTTCTCGACATCGCTCGGTGCGTGGATTTCGAAAAGTATCCGAAAGCGGTGGATGATTTCAGGTCTCAGGGGACGATCGCGCGCATCGCGCGCGCTCGAGAGACGATCGCCGGGATGAAGGATCCCGACGACGTCGACGCGAATTCCGAAACCAAGGTGGCGCTCGACGCGCTCGACGCAATGCTCGCGTGACCGCGCGGGCATGGAGCGCCCGCGACGGAGACGACGATGGAGACGAAGACGCGCGCGTACGCCGCCAGAGGACTACTCCACATCAAACGCGCGTTTTCGGAGACTGAACTGACGCGCGTGTACGAGTGTTTGGACGGCGAGGGGTGGTTGCGCACCACCGACCAGGCGATGTGTTTTTCGCCTCTCCCCGCGTGGGTCGTACAACTCTCGACCCGGCTGCGCGATCTCGCGTCCACCACTGGGTACGTCGCCGACGCCGAACGTCACCTGTTCGACTTCAAGCAGTGCATCGTGAATCAATACGCGCCGGGCGACGGTTTAACGCCGCACGTCGACCTCGACGCGTTCGGCGACGTCGTCGCCAGTCTCTCTCTCCTCTCCACCGTCGCCATGGAATTCATCCCCATCGTCGACGCCCTCGGCGGCTCGTTCACCGTCAGACTCGATCCCGGAGACGTTTTATTCCTTCGCGACGACGCGCGATGGCGCTGGACCCACGGGATACCGTCTCGCGACGTCGATGTCTTCGCCGACGGTTCGCGAAGCGTTCGCGCGCCGAGAATCAGTCTCACCCTCCGCACCATGGCTGACGACGACGGACATCTCCTCGACGTCCCGGCACCGATCGACGCGAATGTGTAAAATATTACAATTTTGTACAATGTCTTCGACGGCATCACGCGTGTTGTTTACAAGGCTTTCCGGGACCGTAATGCTCAGAGGTTTTCCCCACGACCCGCCTGCACGCGGCGCAAAAGGAGGTGTTGCACGACCAACATCGAACGTGGTTGTTTCCATCGAATCTGGCGTTGGCGGCTTTGCACCGAACGCACCTGACGACGTCGGCGGCCCGCTCTCGCCGGCGCTCGCCGCCGCCTCGACGGCCGAGTTGCAGCGCCGCCATCTCGTTTTCCCACGCTTGCACGGCGTCGAGATCGAATAGTTGACACGCGCTCACGCCGGGCTCACCGTTGACATTTCTGTAATGCGAGTACCCGTCGCCCGAGAGTTTTGCGCCGCAGGTCCAGCACATGAAGCAGCCACACGTACACGTCATCTTGTTGCATCCCTCGGTTTTTTCTATGCCCTGACGACAGTCTGGACACGTTCGACCGTTGCGAGCGACGTACGCCGCGGCCGAGGCGTCGGCCATCTCTTCTCTGAATGTACGTAAAGCCTCCTCGGACATTTGGGAGTCGCCGCGCGCGCGTCCCTCCAGAACGGCGAGTCGCTGCGCGGGGCTCAAACACGGTTCCGATCTCGCGTGCCACGCCGATCGACACAGTCCACAAAAGGTGTACAGACACCCGGGACATCTGCCACAGTGGTCCTCGTCCTCGATGGTCGGATGTTCGCATCGAGGGCAATACACTAAATCTTGCATCGCGTCGAGCGCCTTCGACAACGCGATTGCTTCAAACTTTGCGAATTCTTCGTCGTCTAAAACCTCTCGTAACGTCTGCGGATCCATCGAGGAAGAACAGTCGGGATGGGGACACACGAGTTCGTTGACGGTGCCCTCTCGAACGTGCACTCGCGCCATGCGCGTGACGCAGTCCACGCAAAAGCGATGCCCGCAACTCGCCGAGACACGACGCATTTCGGCGCCTCTCACGTCGTCAGCGAAACACGTCCCGCAAACGTTATCCTCGCTCGCTAAAAATTCTCGTCGGCGTCCGATGGCATCCGCGCGCAATATAGAAAATTCAGCCTCTCTCGCGTCTCGCGCCGTCGCGATTCCGCGCGGGTCCAACTCGAATCCGTCGCCGGCCCACCCCGATGCCTTCTTGGACAGATTTAAGACGCCGTCCGCGTTTACGAGCGTCTCCTCCATCGCGGAATTTTTCAACCACTCGGTCCAATCGTACACGATGGGTTCGCCGATAGCGCCGCTTGCCCGCGAGGCGTCCCACATGTCGTCCAATCTCGCGCAAAGCGCGCTCAGATGACTATTCGACAACCAGTCGCACGTCAAGACAAACGCGGGCGCGTCTCTCGTCGGATATTTTTCCGGCAGAATAAATTCCAAAAAAATTCGTGGCATCCATCTCGCGCGAATTCTCGTTCGTTCGTCATCGCACGCGTCCTCTCGAGCCGTCTCCACGACCCACTCGCCCGAAGACGACGGCGCCAACTCGATCTCCAACTCGAGTCGAAATCTCCTCGTCCTCGTCGTCTCGTCCTCGTCGTCGTACAGCGTGCCATCTCGAGCCGCCTCCGCGTCTTCTCCTCTCGCGCGCTCGTCAAAAATACTCGTCAGGATCGTGATCTCATCTCTCTGTGCCCGTCTCGCGTCCTCGGCGTCGGCATCGCTCCACGTCTCGTCGCGTCCCGGGTCTCGTCGTAATTGGGACACCAATCGAATCTCCGACTCCCCGACGCGCTCTTCGTCCTCGTCGCCGTCCTCGTCGCTCGACATCGCTCGATCACGCCCGTTTCTCTCCCTTTCGCGGTCGATGGACGATCATCGCCGCGCCGACGATGAAAACGGAGAGACAGACGACGCCCGCGCCCAGATGGGCCGACAGCGCCACCGCGAGCTCGGGACGGGGAAAGAGGGCGAGCGCGGGGTGGCCGTCGTCCACGAGCGGGACGACGAGGAGCCAGAGGGTGAAGTAGACGAAGGCGAGCGTGAGCGCGGCGAGAGCGAGGGCGCCGAAGGTTCGGTCACGCATGGGAGGGGGGGATCGAATGGGGCGCTCGTCGCGGAGCGCGATTCGATACACCGAATTACGCGGATGGTGCGTGGACGCGATGGCGCCAGCGATCGATGTATTCTCATGAAGAATTGGGTTTGGTGGGCGTTCGGAGCGTGCGCTCGCGGAAGTAGGCGCGATCGTCGTCGGAAAGATCGTCGTCTTCGTCGTCTTCGGCGTCTTCGGCTTTGGCGTCCTCCGCCGGGCCTTCGTCGCCGTCGATGTCGCCGAGATTGAGACCGGCGTAGACTTTGGCTTGACACTCGCGTGCGCTTTTACCCGGTACGTAACTCGCCACCTCGGTCCAAAAGTTTTTACGACCGAGATCGACGCGCACCTGCGCGTTTTGTAACGCCTCGAGCTGTTCGTCCGACCACGCGTTTGGATCCTTGCGAGGACGACCCACCGGACGTTTTTCGATCGTGTCCGGATCGTCGATGGAACCTCGCGCGCACTGATCGCGCGACCCATCGCTGTGTCTTCTGATGAGCTTGTTTCTCGAGCCCGGCTTCGGTCCTGGTTTACGCTTGCGCTCGCCGTTGAGTTTTAACTTGACGCTGAGACGTTGACCATCCTCGTCGTACTCTTCGCGTTCGTCGTACGCTTCGTAGGTCGGCTTGTGCGCCTTCGCGGCTTTTCGTAGCTCGAACGCTTCGGCGGCGGCCGTCTTGGGACGATTGTGGCTCACGCACTCGTAGCAAAACCATTCATTCTCCGGGACTTTATCCAGTCTGGGAACGAGACAGTGCGTGTGATACCCTCGATCACAACCGTCACACAGAAGCATTCTGTCCTCGCCGTCGACTCGTCCGCACGCCACGCACGCGGTCTTCTCTTCTTCAACGTGAATATGATCGTATTTCGGTGATCGTATCCTCAATTTGTTCGGCTTGTCGTCGTACTCGCGATCGCTCGCCCTGTTCGGTTTGACTCGCTCCGCGGTGTCGGGATCGATTTTGGCTATGGATCGACGGACGTAGTCCGAAAGATGCACGTTCGGCGGCCCGTCTGGAATGACGAGCATGCTTTTCGGCGGACGCCCGCGTCCGCGCTTGACGCCTGGAGGTAACACTGGAATCGGAATGCCCGCGGCGATCATGGCGGCTTTCTTCGCCGCTGCCGCGCCGGGCTTGGGTCCGGGCTTTCCCTTGCGAGAACCGCTCGCTCGCTGCGCGTTGCCACCTCGAGGACGACCGACGGGACGCGCTCCTTGTCTAATTCTATCCATGGCGCGCTGCGCGTTCGCATTGCCTCGTCGATAGTCTCCGCCGTCCTCGTCCTCGTCCTCGCCGAAAGCTTCGTACTCTTCCTCTGACGTCGGCGGCGTGTACTGTTTCGCATTCTTCGGCGGTCTCCCCGGCCCGCGTTTCGACGGTTGAGACCGCTCGCGCCTTCCGTTCGCGGCGTCGCTCGATGACGCCCAGAACGCGCCCGGCGCGCGCAACGCTCGACCAGAGCGAGACGCCGATCCCGGACCTCCCGCGTCGCTTCCCGGACTCGCGGGCATCCTCCGAGCGGCGGCGATGAGCGCCTCCGCCTCCGTCGCGCTCGCGCGCGCTCGCGCGCGCTTTCTCTTCTCCTCTAACGCGTACGCATCCTCCGGTTCGGCGCTCTTCTGCGTCTTGCTTCGTTTTCGCGAGTGCTTCCCGCGAGGCGTCGGCGACGCCTCCAACGACATCAATCTCTGCGCGAATCCCCGCACGGGCGACGGTGGTCCGTCCAAGTCCGCGTTCACCTCGTTCGGCGAAAGGTACCCGGCGTTGTAATCCACCGTCTCTCGAACGACACCGACGGCGTTTCGAGTTCCCGCCAATTCCGTCGGGTGTCGCGCCAACCGTCGATTCTCGGCGTACTCTCTCGTCTTCTCATCCACGCGCGCGCGACGCCCATCGCCCGCCCTCGCCGTCTCATCTCGACGCTCGTGCGGATTTTCCCATCCCGTCACCACCGTGGGCGCTCGCGCTCGAGAGAACACCATCCCGCTCGCCGCCGCGTCTCCGTTCGCAGCCGCGCCTCGAGACGCGCCCTTCGAGCCGCCCTCCCTCGTCCCACCGCCTCCCTCGCCCCCACCGACCGCGCGTCGCAGGATCAAATCATCCAGCGTCAACCCCGCGCTCGCGTTCGCGCGCGCACCGCCTCGCGTCGACGCGTCCCCGCCGCCTCTCGCCGCCGCCTCGTCCGCCGCCGCGCCCGTCGTTCTCGCCGCCGCGCGAAGCAACACGACGCGAGGATCTGGCGCCGTCTTCATCGCGCCCGATCGATCGAGACCGTTCCCGTCGCCGTCTTCGTCACCCTCGAGCGCGAACGAACGGTACGAACGAGACGCGACGCGACGCGATCGGTTCGGTTTGGATTTCAAAAAAATCAAATCGAATCAAATCGCGCGCCCTCGTCCCGCGCGCGCCCTCGTCCTCGCTCGACGGGCCGTCCCCGTCGACGCGCGAGACGATGCGTCGCGCGCGACGCCTCACGGATCCTTTTTTCGCGCGCGACGCCCGCCGTCGTCGTCTGACGCGTCATCCATCTCGTCTCGTCTCGTCTCGTCAGATTCCGCCTCGCGTCGTCGTCCACGACCGCGCGATGCCGACCTCGTCGTCGTCCGACGATCGCACCGCCGTTTTCGTTCGAGGTGTCGCCCTCGGCGCGTGCGTCGGCGCGTGCGTCGTCACCCTCGCGCGTTCGTCCCGATTGTCATCATTTCTCGTGGGACCGCGCGGGACGTCGTCGCCGTCTCGACGCCGACGCGACGCCGCGCGACGGGATAAAGAGGCGTACATCGATCGACTCGGTCTCGTGCCTCATCCCGAGGGCGGGTTCTTCGTCGAGACCTACCGCACGGGACGCGCGCCCATGTCGAGCCGAGGGAAGACGGCGACGGACGCCGACGCCGACGACGCGACGACGACGACGAATCGACGCACCGAGACCGGGGACGACGGGACGAGGAATCACATGACGAGCATTTATTACATGCTCACGAGAGAGAGCGATCATCAGTGGTGGGCGCTGAATGAGAGCGATCACGTGCACTATCACCACGCGGGCGGGGCGGTGACGTATCACCTGGCGCGCGCGGACGGGACGTACGAACGAAAGACGCTCGGACCGGACGTCGAGCGAGGACAGACGCCGCAGTTGGTGGTGAAGGGAGGGACGTATAAGGCGGCGGTGTTGGAGCGAGGCGCGGAGTTTGCCATCATCGGTGAGGGCGTGAGTCCGGGGTTCGATTTTCGAGATTTTAAATTCGTGTCGGCGAGCGAATTGGCGAGACGCAACGCGGCGTGTTACGACGACACGTCGAGTCTGGTGAAACCGCAACCGGAAGATACTTTCGATCATTATTACGTACCGACGCCGCCGCAGGAATATTTCACGCCTCCGGGGAGCGGAAACGGGGTTTCGCGCGCGCCTCAATGATTTTTGTTTTTTAAAAAACAAAACCGAAACGAAGACACGAGCTCGTCCACGCATCGCGCGTCCTCCTCGTCGCGACTCGACGCGACGACGACGCGTGCGAACGCGATGCCACACCCTCCGTCTCGATCGAACGTTCGCGCGCGCGCGTCAGAGTTCTAAAGCGCCATCCTTCATCGCCTCGAGGAGCTGTTCCTGCCACTGCTTCATCTCATCCGCCGTCGCCTCGCGACCGTTTCTCGCCTTGAATTCGTCGCACAGTTGACGCATGATCTCATCCACGTCGAGTCCCGGGGCGTTTCGGTCGTTCTCGCGCGGCGTCGTCTCGTTCGCGGACATGACGACGATGTGTGGCGTCAGAGCGCGGCGTCCGTCGCTCGTCATGTCCCTCTCCGCCGCGGTGGACGACGTCGCGCAGGCGCTTCGCGCGAATAAGCTGCGAGCGATCGGGGCTTTTTGGCTCGTCGGCCTCGGCGCCGCGTTCGCGATGCAGACGAGAGGCTCGACGCGGCGCGCGGTGAGCGTGAAACTCATTCACTCGAGAATATACGCGCAGGCGGCGACGCTGAGCGCGCTCGGGTTCGCGGCGGGGACGGAGATGTGGGAGTCCGCGGTGGAGGGTGAGGCGCGTTCGTCGACGGCGAACGATCCGCATCGGTACAGAGGGGCGACGGGACGACGGGAGGGGTAGAGGGGGAGAGCGGGAGAGCGCGCGGCGGCGGGACGAAGACGAAGGCGTCGACGCGAGCGTGGTCGAGGGCGCGAATGAATGCGTTGTAATTGATTGTGATAGCGGTAGATTTTTATGATTTGATTTCCGCGCGTCTTATCCTCGACGCTCGCGAAGACGCGCCGAGACGGCGCCGTCGGCGTCGTACTCTCGAACGACGCGTTTGGCGTACTCCGGGACGTGTTCGGCCGCTCGTTCTTTACCCCACACGCGATTGACGTAGATCCAGTTTCGAATGGTGTGGTAATCGAGCGAATACATGCCGAATTCTTTACCCTTGGGACCGAATTTCGTGAGAAACCACGCGATGATTGTTCCAACAAAAATCGGCGCCGGTTTCTCCGGACCGCGACCGAGCTTGGCCTCGTCGTCCGCGACGACGGTTTGCATGACGAACGCGCGTCTATCGCCACTGGACATGGACGGGGTGATGTCCAGATCGTCTCGAATTAAATCCACCATTTCTCGCCCGCGCGCGTTGCGAACCGTCACGTACTGCGGATGTTTATCCATCGGCGTGTCCAGGTACGGCACCCCCATGTACCCCACCGTGACGTCCGCCAGACCGTTGACGTAATCAAAACACGAGTAACACGACGGTGCGATGACGTCCACCAAATCATTCGCCGGTAACGAAAAGTACGGCACCTTTTCGTACCATCCGCCGGCGTGCTTGAGATGCACTTGATAATCTTGCATGAATTCGTAGTGCACCACCGTGTCCGGATCCTCGCTCGCGGCGTTGACAAACTTATTAAACCCCTCTCGCTTCCCATTGTCCGTGCAATTCGTGCCGAGGACGTACAACGCGTCCAAACCTAAATACGGTTCTACCGCTCGCAAAGCACTCACGGCGCACCCGACGCCGACGAAGAGAATCTTCTTCAATCCTCTCGCCTCCACCTCCGCCAAGACGCTCAGATTCGGCGACAGACTCGGTTTCACACCTCGAGCGCTCATGATTTCCTCCGTCGTCGTCGCCAATATCGGTCTCGGCGCTCGCGGATCATCCGGCTGTCCCGCCACGCACACGACGCCCTCCACCGCGCCCGTCTCCAACATCTTCACCGCGACGGACGTCACGATCCCCGTCCACTGCGCGCCCGTCACCGGACGCTTTTTCGCGGCGTAAAACCCCTCCTCGCACACGCCCAGACGATCCTCATCGTCGGGAGACGGTCGTCTCGAGCGTCCGTGGACTCGCGGCTCGAGCGTCTCTATCCGGGACATGCCGTCGCCGAGAAACGCGCACGCCTCCTTGACGTGTTCGATGTGACGGGTGTCGCACAGGCCGCACTCGCTGCAGTGCTCTTTGGCGGGATAGACGCTCCCTTCGGCGATGGGTCGGGCGGCGTTCGCGCGCGCGGCGACCGAACGCGGCGTTGATTTCGATGATTTCGATGATTTCGATGATGAAGACGACGACGCCGAACACGACGACGCGCGAGCGATGGAGACGGAGACGGAGACGGAGACGGACGGAGTCATCGTTTCGGTGCCTCGTCGCGCGCGCGCGGCGTCGACGAACGCGCGGTGGTGTGTGGAGACGGGCGGGACGGGACGGTTTGGATATGCGTCGGATTTCACGACTGACGACGGGGACGAAAACGTCGAAAACGGATGGATCACTTCGTGGCGCTACGGATGGTGTGCGACGTCGTCTCGCGCGACGTCTCTGCGGACGGACCGAGACGAGTCGATTTTACTTGGCCAAGCGAGGCGTCGTCGACGCGTCGCCGTCGCCGTCGACGCCGCGCGGACGTCCGCCGCCCGACGCGCCCGCGTCCGCCGCGCGCGTCAATTCCTCCGCGAACGCCCTCGCCGCGCTCCCGAACGCGTCCGCGAGAAACCCACCGGTGGTATCGCCTCCCTCTCGATTCGCGAGCGAGACGTCCGCGCGGTCGCCCACGAACGCGCGCGCCGCTCGCTCGAAAAATTTCGCCGCGTCGTCGTCCATTCCTCGAAACGGCCATCCATCGCCGAACGAAGCCGACGACGACGTCCACGACGACGACGACGTCCACGACGATGACGCGCCGAACGCCCCGTTCGGTCCACCGTCGTCTCGAAACGTCTCCGTCGTTCGCTCCGTCTCTTCCTCGGGTCTGGAAACGCGCGTCAGTCAGTCCACACGCGCGCGAGAGACGATTCGTGACGATTCGAGACGATTCGAGCGCGTATTTTTCCATCCTCGTTCGCACCTTCCCGGACACGCGCGACGCACGACGCGCTCTCGTTCGCACACGCGTCGCCCGTCCCCGCCCTCGGTCTCGGGCACCGAACGACACCTCGTGCGCTCGGACGTCCACGTCGCGCACCGCGCGTCGTCGAGGCGAGTCGCGAGGTCGTCCTCGGCGCGCGGTGCGTCGTCGTCGCGATCGTCGTTCGGTGGCATCGTCGAGTCGCCGCGAAGTGGCGTCGTCGAGTCGAGTCGACGCGACGTCGGGACGCGGGACGGGAAAACTTTCGGGACGCGCGAGTATTCGCTCGCCGTCGAGCGGGGGGCGGTGATGGACGATCGTCCGTGACGCCTACATGTCTATCTGTTCGTTTTCTTGGCGCGTTGAAGAATTCTATCGGCGATGGCGTCGTCCATCGGCGTCGGGTCGGCGGCGCGCTCGACGCACGCCGAGCGCAACTCGGCGAGCGCGGCGTCGATGCGGCGTCGCTCGCGTCCGTCCGAGGTGAACTGTGCGACGGGCATGAACGGCGCCAGGGCGTGTTCGGCAAAGTACCGCACGTCGAGCGCGATCTGCTGAAACGCAAACTTTGTGGGAAAGGTTTGACACCGCACGCACTCGACGTAGGATTTCACCGCGCGCTCGACGATGGCGCGCGCGACGGAGGTTTGCGTCGCCGACACGCGACCGTCGTCGTCCTCGGCGGCGTCTTCGGCGGCGTCGCCGACGTCGAGAATTTGCGCGCACTCGCGCTCGACGATGGATAACCGATCGGCGACGTAATCGGCGAGCGGACGAACGTCTCGAGGTTCGCGAGTCTTGGCCCAATCCGCGGCTGTGAGAGATTTCCGAATCATGAAGCCGATGCTCTGCGCGCTCTGTTCGACATACCATCGGAGTAAGACGTCGCGCGCGGACGCGCACATGACGCGAGCGTCGTCGAGTCCACCGTCATCGCTCGCGGCGGTGGAGGCTGGAAAGGTGGCGGCCAGCGCGTCGACGACGTGCGGCGTCGCCGACTCGCCGAGAAACGCGCACAGACGCGCGCAGACGAGGATGAAACTCGACGGCGGTGGAGAGAGTTCGGCGGATTCGCGGGCCTCTTTCGCGGCGACGGCGAGCGGAGTGGCTAGCGGCGTCGGTTCGGGCGCCGGCTGGGGCGCGATGGGACAACCGGCGATGAGCCGAGACGCGAGCGCGTGCGTCAGACTCAAAAAGCGTCCTCGAACCGACTGCGCGAATTCGTCTCGCCATCCGGAGAGTAATATCGGTCGTTCGTCCACGAGGGCGCGAACGTCCGTGAGTATGGTCTGTACGCTCGTGAGTAACGCATCCGAGGTGGCGATGAAGCGCTGTAAGAGAGATTTATTCGTCGATCCGTCGCCGTCGTCCGCCGCCGCCGCCGCCGAACGCTCGGAGACGCGCCTCGCTTCCTCTCGCGTGGCGTCGATTTCTCGCACCAAGGCGCGCTCGAGACGAAGGAACGCGGCATCCGTGCGGCCTCGAACCGCGCGTTCGATCGTTTCCACCGCTCGATCGCCCAGAGACGCCTCGGGAACGGCGCGGTGCGCGCTCGCGAGATCCGCCGCCATGGCGCCCATGGCGGACATCAACCGTCTCGGATCGAGGAGCACGCGCTCGTCCCGCGCCTCCTCCTTCCCCTCATCCTCCTCCTCCTCGGAGACGCACTTCTCGCGAATCAACGCGAAATACTCCCCGAACGCATCCTTGGTGAAACGGACGAGCGACGAGCGCGCGCCGTCGACGTCGGCGAAGAGTTTTCCAAACGCGTCGAGCGTGTCGGAGAATTCGGCGAGGTAGTCTCGATCGAGCGCGACGACGAATTCGTGCACGTCGCTCGAGATCTTCGACGCTCGCGCTCGACCCAGCGCATTCCCGAGTTTCGCCAGTCTCGAGGCGAGGAAATCGTCCACGAGTTCATCCTGAGACACCCGAAGCGCGGCTAAGAGTTCCACGCACGCGTCGTCCGACAATCCAAACGCATCCATCGTCTCCGTCGTCTCCTCCCCACCCTCCTCCCCGATCGCGCTCACCCTCGCCCGCGCTTTCAATCGATCCACGATCACCTCCATCGCCGCGTCGCACCGCCGTTTCGCCCGCGCGAACGTCTCCGAGCGCGCCTCCGCGTCGTCGTTTCCCGTCGCCTCCAACGCCTCCCTCGCCTCCACGTACTCCCCCACCACCGCTCTCGCCTCCTCCCCTCGCACCTCCCCCTTAACCACCGATTCCAACCCCGGGGCCGCGCGCAAACCCGCGCTCAATCGTCCAATCAACCCTCTGACCCCTCGCAACCGCTCCGCCGCGTCCCGTCTCGCCGATAACCGCGCGCTCGTCCTCTCGCTCAACGCTCTCGCCACTCTCACTCGCCCGCGCAGCGCATCGCACGTCCCTCGCATCTTTTCGCTCGCTCCTCGCAAATCCCGCACGGCGCTCGCCGCGCGCACGAATTTCCCATAATTATCGTACACGAGCATCTGCGCGCGACTGTCGACGTCGCGAGACGACCGAGAGAGTCGCGCGTAGGCGTCTCGAAGCGCCTCGGCGTCGCCCCTTCGCGACAAGTCGTCCACGAAGGCGCGCGCGGAGAAACCCGGGGAATCGAGATCGATCGAGGACGCGGACGAGGCGCGGGACGTCGACGGCGCCGCGCGGTCGACGAATCCGTCGTCGTGGATGCGTTCGCCGTGATGACGACGATGACGCACCGTGGACGCGTCCGCGTCGACGGAATCGTCACCGTCGTAGTATGAACTCAACAGAGACGTCACGCGTCTCGCGCGCGCGCGGTCTGGGGTGGACATGCGTCGACGCGCGCGCGCGAGGCGGTGTGAGGAGAGAATGCGAGATGGACTCGTGGATTCGCGATCGACGACACTTCTCGCGCGCGCGCGGGGTCCATCGTCGATTCGAGCGCGCGAGGAGGGAGGGTCGTGTGTTTTCGATCGAGTCATGGCGTCGAACGCGCGCGGGACGTCCCCGAACGCGACGCAATCGTCGTTCGCGAGAGATTGGGAATCGTTCGCGCGGGAGGCTGGGACGCAGTTGGAGACGCTGACGACGCAGGGCGTCGCTCTGGCGCGAAGTGCGTCGGCGGCGGCGCAGACGTCGACGCAATCGTTCGCACGTTCGGCGTCGGAGACGATGGCGCACACGACGCAGGCGCTGGGATCGCTGAACGCGGAGCGCGTGGGGTGGTTTTTGGCGTTGAGCGCGACGTCGGCGTTCATGTACGCGCTGGCCTTCTTTCTGGGTCTTCCCACGCTCGTCCTGGCGCCGGCGAAGTTTGGTTTGTGTTTTTCATTCGGAAGCGTGGCGTCGGTGTGCGCGGTGGGGGCGTTGCGAGGCGCTGGGGCGCAGTTGAAGCACATGACGAGCGAGGAGCGGTTACCGGCGTCGGCGGCGATGACGGCGACGACGATGATGACGCTGCACGCGGCGGTATTGAAGCATTCGTACGTGATGACGGTATTTTGGAGTGTGTTACAGACGGTGTCGGTCGGGTATTACCAGGTGAGTTACTTTCCGTACGGGGCGCAGGGATTTCGAGCGGTGGCGAGCGCGTCGTGGCAAATCGTACAGCCGGCGTGCGGCGGATGTCTACGCGCGATGGGGTACGCGGCGTCGTCCTCGTCCTCGTCCTCGTCGTCTAGGAGCGGTGGTTCGAGCGCGTTACCCGTGTGACGTCGTTCGCGCGTGAATGTAATCGCGATGCGTCGCGCGTGGTCTTCTCGTCTTCTCACCCGGACGTCTGCGACCGAAATCTCGCCAAGACGACGCCGACGGTGAGCACGAAGGAGGCACACGTCAACATTTTTAATCGAGCCTCGGCGTCCTCTCTGGAGCGCAGGGCGAGCGCACCGTTCGATGATTCTACGTCGCCGCGTCTCATGC
>MDTD01041490.1_pt1 | contig 19823 bp, 14 predicted proteins | sample 811221 | NCBI WGS metagenome assembly MDTD01 (sample SAMN05326646, study PRJNA326480) | marine metagenome | isolation source: seawater | place: Pacific Ocean: South West | collected 2011 | reverse complement strand
GTGGTACTTGTTGTACTACTTGTTGTGGTACTTGTTGTACTACTTGTTGTGGTACTTGTTGTACTACTTGTTGTGGTACTTCTTGTACTACTTGTTGTTGTACTTGTTGTGGTACTTGTTGGTGTTTTCTATTTTCCATTTGGTCTACTTCATTTTGTAATCTTTCTTCTATCTTTTTAATATCTTCCATACTTAATAAAACTGGATTACCCTGATCATCGATAACAATTTTATAATTTTCATCATTTTGTTTATCTTCATTTGTTTTTTCATTTAATGATTCTTTATTATCATCTTGTTTTTCTGATGATTTGGATAATGTTTTAGTTAATTTATTTTTTACAATAGTTAATAAAACTAATCCTAAAACAAGTAATAGTAATTTAAATTTAGAAGAATTGACAAAATCTTTTACTTTATTTACAATATCATCAAAACCACCGATACCTTTATCTGTTTTTACAGCATTTTGAACTACAGATGATACGGATGAAACAGTTGATGATAAAATTGATTCTGTATCTACGGTTGACATATATATTTATATAATATAAAATATCTTATTTTAAACTAATTAAAATAATATTATATATATACTTTAATAATGGAAAATAATATTTCTTGGGATAAAATGATATCTGCTTCTTCAGTGAGGAATTATATGTTAAAAGATACCTTATCTGATTGGTTAAAATATTATCATATTGTGGATGTTCATAATATTCATAATAAAAAAAATGTATTTACTAAAACAATAAGAAAACCTAAAAATAAAAACAACGTATTTTTAAATTATATTATGGAACAAGGTAACGAATTTGAGAAGAAAGTTTATGATGAATTAAAAAGTAAATATAATTGCATAAAGGTAGCAGAAAGTTATGAGGCTAGGGATATAAAAAAATTTAAAGATACAATAGAGTGTATGAAAAAAGGATATGATATCATATATCAGGGAGTATTTCATTCATATAAATACAAACTGTATGGTTGCCCAGATTTATTAGTGCGTTCTGATAAGTTAAAAGAAATTTTTAATTGCGATATTGTATCAGATTTTAAATCAGTTGATTTAAATCTTGATTATCATTATGTTGTAATTGATATAAAGCATTCAACTATCAGTATGGCTGCTAATGGTATAAATATAATAAATTCAAATCAAATTCCTGCATATAAAGGTCAGGTATATATTTATAATAAAATTTTAGGAGAGATTCAAAACTATGAACCTCGGTATGGATATATATTAGGGAAAAAATATGAATTTAAAAATTATGATAATTATGATTATTTAAATCAGTTAGCTGTAATCGATTTTAATGAATATGATAATAAATATATCGATGAAGTTAACAAGGCAATTAAATGGATATCAAGAGTTCGGGAAGAAGGAAGAAGATGGAAATTATTACCACTACCTTCAATTCCAGAATTATATCCAAATATGAAAGTAAATAATTTCAATAATATTAAAGAAAAATTAAATAATGAAATTGGAGAAATTACCGGAATATGGAATTGTAGTATTAAAAATAGAGAAAATTGTCATAAGCGTAAAATATATACATGGAAAGATGAAAATTGTAATTCAGAAACACTAGGATTTAAACCAAGTAAAAGAGCAAAAATAGTAGATAATATAATTAGTATAAATAGAAATAGTAAAAATGAAATATATTTAGATGAATTATACGCTTATGATTGGGATAATTTTAGTGAAAATAAAAAAGAATTTTATTTAGACTTTGAAACGATTGATAAAAATATGAATAATTTAACTGGTGGTTCAAATCAATTTATTTTTATGATAGGAATAGGTTGGGAGGAAAATAATCAATGGGAGTATAAATGTTTTTATTTAAAGGATTTAACCAATAGAGATGAGAGAAATATGTTAAATGAATTTTTTACTTTTTTAAAAGATAAAGAAAAAGAATTTAATCAAGAATCAATACTACTGCACTGGACAAAAGCAGAACCGCAATTTTTAAAAAAATCATGTTCAAAATATAATATGAATTTTAATTTAGAAAATATAGAATATTTTGATTTATATGATTTATTTGTAGATAATTTTGTTAGTATTAAAGGATGTTTTAATTATTCTTTAAAAAATGTTGCGCGAGCAATGTTTAATAATGGTATGATTGATACTTTATGGGATAAAGATAATGTATGTAGCAATGGTTTAAATGCGATGTACTATGCACTTGAATATTATAAAGGACAAAATATAGGAATTATGAAAAGTATTATTAATTATAATGAGATTGATTGTAAAGTGATGTATGAAATATTGAAATATTTACGTAAATCATACGATAATCTTAATTTAATTATTTAATATTTACGTAAACAAAAATTAATTTATTATATTAATATTAAAAAATATGGGATATGATAAATTTGTATCTTTTTTATCAAAAAATTTATCTAATAAATGTTATGATGATATTTATCCATTAAAAAATATTGAGGGTTGTATTATATCAAAATATATATATTATGATATTAACTTTATAATATATAAATGTATTCATAAAGTAGAAGAAGATATTAATAATATAATAAAAGTTTTTAATGGAATTGAAGAAAATAAAGAACTTAAAATAAAAAATTATATTGAAAATAATAATATAAAAAAATATATTTCTTTTGATTTTTTAAATAGAATATTAAATACGGATGATAGAATTAATTATTTTAAAAATAGCATTGATAGTGTTATTAATAATATAATTTATGATGAAATATTAAATTATATTTTATTTTCAACCTATTCTATTCACAAACCTTATTTTATTAAAAATGTTTTAATTTTTTTTGATGGTATTCCTGGATATTCTAAAATTTTAGAGCAAAGAAAAAGAAGAATTTATAATTACCTAAATTCATTAAATAGAAAAAAATATTATAATGAATATTTTAAAGATGATTTTAACTTTATTAAAAATGATGAAAACATAAATATCAAATATGATTATTTTAATTACATAAAAAATACATATTCTATAAATAAAAACTTTGGACCACAATCTGTTTTTTTATTAGAATTATCTAAATATTTAAAAAATAATTTAGCAAATGGTAATAAAATCAAATTATTTATAAGTGATGGTAATATACCAGGAGAAGCTGATTATAAAATACTAAAACATATTGAAGATAATAAAATTATAGGTGATATATCAATACATTCATGTGACTCTGACTTCTTGTACTTTGTTATTTTATATCAATTAAAAAATCAAAATAATTATCTGAATTTAAATTTAGTAAAATATTCTAATAATTCTTATAATCTATATAATGGCAAAAATTTAATAGAATTATTTCAATATAAATATAAAAATGATAATAAAATTAATGATAATTTAATAAATTTAAACTTTTTATATGATATATTGTTTATCATTCAAATGTTTGGTAATGATTTAATTCCAGATAATTTTGAAATTTCAAGTGAAATTAATTTATCAATATTTTTTAAGTGTCATTACAAATTATATGAAAATAATGATTTTATAATAAATATTAATAGTGAAAAAACAATAAATTTTAAAAATTTTTTAAAATTCTTACAAATATTAAATGAATATAATTTATTCTCTATAAATTTACTTGGTAAATTTTTTAAAATTAATAAAAGAATTATATCGATTGTATGTTGTAATTTAAAATTTAATATTAATAATTTTATTAATAATTTAATTATACCATATTTAAAATATGAAGCATTTCTTTTTAAAGACAATATAGATGCGGATGATATTAGATATGAATATATTAATCAATCAATTAATGTAAATCCAATTAATAATTTAAATTTAGATCAAGAATCAAAATTATATTTAAATGAAAATTTTAAATATATTTTTAATTATATTAATAAAGAGGATTATGGTTTAATAAGATTGACAACTAATTGCGATGTATGCGATAATCCATTTGATTCATTATATAATTTTATTGTTACAAATAGTATAAATGAAACATATGATTTACTAAATACATCATTTAAATTTTATAATATAAATAATTCTTTTAATGAATATAATAATTTTACAAAAAATGTAGATGTATCTAATTATTTAGAAATTTTAGAAAATCAAACAAAAATATTATTTTATGATTTTAATTGTTTTAATAGTAAAAATAAAATATATTGTAAATATAATACTGCACCTTCTATAAAAAATATTATTGATTATTTACATAATAATGATTTTTATTCAAAACCAAAGATACAATATAATTCTAAATATTTTGATAGTGTGAGTCATCATTTAATTATAACTCCTTATTTATTAGATAATTTAAATTATTTGAGTGATGAAAATGAATATTTACCTAACATAATGAATATAATGAATTATTACATAGATAATATATTTGATGTAAATAAAATTAATTTACGAAATATACACCCGGATGTATTTTTAAATAAGATAACTGAACTATACAAATTATTTGAAGATTGTAATATAAAGAGACTATATATAAATAAAAATATTTTATTATAAAAATATATATTTAATATAATTTAATCTTTATTGATAAACCAATAAATTATATTAAAAATTTTAATTTTTTTTTAATTTTTTTTTTTATTCTTAAATCAGTTTTTTTGCATTTTCTACAAATATTAGCATTTTTGTGTAATCTAGCAAAACATTTTCTACATATCATTTTATCACATGAATATTTTTGAGCTAAAACTATTAAATTTGGTTCAATCATTATAAGTATTTATAAAATTGTTTTTAATTTAATATTTTATTATAAAAATATATATATAATATAAATTAATGATTATTGATAAACCAATAAATTATATTAGAGATTTTAAAGGTGGTATTTTAAATAATAAGATTAAATATTGTATTATTAAAGATCCTAATATAGATTATTCATGTGTAGCTTGTTGTGTTGGTGTTGGTAGTATTAAAGACCCTAAAGAATATCAAGGTTTGGCACATTTTCTAGAACATATGTTATTTTTAGGTAGTAAAAAATATCCAAATCCAGAATACTTTAATGAATTTATTAGTCAAAACGGAGGTTTTTCAAATGCATATACTTCTTTTATGGAAACAAATTATTATTATAAAATAAATAGTGATTCATTAGAAAAATCAATGGACATCTTTTCTAGATTTTTTATAGATCCATTATTTGATAAAAAATTAGTTGATAGAGAGGTAAATGCAGTAAATTCAGAACACAATAAAAATATAAATAATGATTTTTGGTTAATTAGACAAGTTATATTAAATTTATCCAATGAAGATTCAGTAATAAATTCATTCTCTACTGGGAATAATGAAACATTGAATAGAGATGAAACAAGGAATGAAATGATAAAATTTTTTAATAAATATTATTGTTCGAATAATATTACAATTACATTATTATCTCCAAATGATACAAATGATATGGAAAAATTAATAAAAAATATATTTGGTAATATAAAAGAAAAAATATGTGATAAAAATTATGAAATTGAAGAAACATCAAAATATTCTATTAAAAATAAAGAATATCAACTATTTCCTGTGAATAATTCAGATGAATTAAATATTGTATATTTCTGGGATATAAATTATGAAAAATATTACAGAGATGATAAATCAATATACATATTGTGTGATATTATAAATGATTTTAATGAAGGTGGTTATTATCATTATTTAAAATCTAAAGGATATATTCATTCATTGGATTGTATTATTAATGATGAGGGAGTATTTTTAATTATATTAAATGTTAATAAAGAAAAAGGAGATATTAAAAAAAGTATAAATGAAATAAATAATATTACAAAAAATTTTTTTACTACAATTAAAAATAGTAATATTGATAAGATATATGATTATCATAAAAAAAAATATGATTTAAATTACAACTATGGTAGTAAAGAAGATGGAATTGATATGGTTCAAGATATATGTGTTAATATGTTAGATTATCCTATAAAAAATTTTTATAATGGTAATAAAATTATAATTAAAAAAGATTTATCAAAATTCAAAGAAACAATAGCAAAATTAGATTTTTGTAATATGAATATATTATATTATTACGAAAATGATTTGGGAATAAAAAATAAAATAAAAGATAAATATTATAAAGCAAATTATGGACCATTAAATGTAAGTTTTTTAAGTAATATTGATAAAAATATTAAATTTAATATAATTGATTCAAATAAATATTTTGACATGAAACCTAAAATTATAAAAAATTTAGATAAATATGAAATACCTAATTTATATAATAAGAGACAATGGTATGGGGGAGTTTCTAGATTTAATGAATATAATGTAATTGGTAAATTAATATTATCAAATTCATCTTTATTTAGTAATATTGAAAACTACATATCAACTATTATTAGTGTAACAATAATAAATTATTATTTAAATTTAAAATTTTCAGATTTAGTTGATATTGGATTTAATGCATCTTTTTCCACAAATAGTTACTTGTCAAATATAATATTATCAATAAATGGATTAAATGATAAATATAATGATTTTTTTAATGATGTTATGAAATATTTAAAAAAAATAAATCCAGAAGATGTTATTATAAAAAATTATATTAATAGTACAATTACAGAATATGAAAATATAAAAACAGCACCATTATCTTCTTACCTATCATTAATTTTTCAATATATAACAAATAATAATATATACAATTTCAATGATATTTTAAAATCATTAAAAAATAATAATTATGAACCACTTATTAAAAAAAGAATAAACAGTATTAAAAACTTTAATAATTTATCATTATATACAATATTTTATGGAAATATATGTGGTGATAATTTGCCTGATACACATCAATTTACAAAAAATTATAATTTTGAAAAAATACCTATACAAAAACCAAATTTAATAAAATCAAAAGTATATAAAAAACTAAATAAAAATGATACAGATATTTTAGTAATTTACTCTTATTATTGTTGTAATTTTAATCCGATTAATATTGTTAAGACATTAATTTTATTTAGTCTGATGGATAATGAATCATATACATATTTAAGAACAAATGAACAATTAGGTTACAATGTTGGTTCATTTATTAAGAAAGTGAATAATGATTATTATTTGATGATAAAAGTACAATCAGAAAAAGAGGAAAAATTTATTAAAAGTAAAATGGATAATTTCATAGAATACTTTAAGAAATATTTTACAAAAAAAATTAGTGAAGAAAAAGAGTTTAATGATATTAAATTAAATGTAAAGAAACAAATTAATTTAGAAAGCAATGGAACTTTAGAATCTTTTTATAAATATTTTAATGAGATTTTAATAGATAGATATTTTTTTAATAAAAATATAATTTTGACTAATCAATTAGAAAAAATTAATAGTAGTGACATGGTAAAATTTAGTAATTCACTATTTGAAAAAAAAGAAATTATTGTTATAAATTAATTTTCTAAATTAATTTTCTAAATTACTTTAATGTGTTATACTTCAAAAGATTCTTTAATTGCATATATTATTGGACTTTCTTCAAATATTTATTTATTTTTAAATTCCAAAAATACTGATGAAAAAGTTATATCTTTAACCTTTTTATTTGTATCTCAAATGCAATTATTTGATTATTTTTTTTGGAAAAATAAAAAATGTAATAAAAATAATAAATTAATTACAAAGTTTGCTATTATATTTAATCATTTACAACCCGTAGTATTATTTTTTCTATTAAAATATTTTAAATATGATATAAATAAATATGCGATTATAATATTTTATATTTATTTAATTATTGGATTAATTTACACAATAAAATATTGGCCAAAAAATAATTGTGATATAGAAGATACAAATTGTTGTTCTTTACCAATGAAAAAAAAAAATAAAAAAACTATTATAAACTGGCAATGGAATAAAAATAAATATTACAAAATAGTATATATAATATTTCTTTTATCATTAATATTATCTTCATTAAATTTAAATAAATTTAAATATGAAATGATATTTGGTATTACATTTTCACTTCTTATTAGTACTAAAATACCAAATTTAAATAGAAGTGTTGGTAGACTATGGTGTTATCTAGCTTCTCTATTAACTTTTTTATTTTTAATTGTTACCAGAATTTTTAAATATAAATATAATTAAGTAATATATCTAATTAAGTAATATATCTAATTCTTTTTTTGATAATATATTACATAATCTTTCATATGTTTCACTATTCTTAAAATTTTTGTTATTTTTTACTTTTTGTAAATTAACAATATATTTTATTTTATTATCTTTTTTTAAATAATGATAATTATCGTCCAAGCATTTTATTAAATTTTCATCATCAATTTCTATATTATATTTTTTATTGAGTTTTTTTTTAAGTTTTTTTAAAGATGTAACCTCATTTATTTCATCTTTAATTATTACACTTATATCATCTATTTTAAGTTCTTTATTTATTTTTAAATTTATAATATTATCTACATAATTTTTTAATATTGTATCTTGTAAACAAAATAATGTAATATGTTTTCCCATTTTTTTTAATGTTTGACACAAGTATGTAAAATCAACATCAGATGTTGCTATATATACGTTATTTATATTTTTATAAATATTCATATCAGTAATTACATCAGTTATTAATTTAATATCAGTTGATTGTTTTTTTCCAATTCGAAAACACTGAATTGGCTCCAAACCATAATTATGAATAATTTTTGAACAGTTTTTGGATTCTGATTTACTCCAGTCACAATATATTTTTTTTATAATTAATTCATGCTCAAAGGATTTAATATTATTAATTATATCTGAAATATAATTGTATGATATGTTATCAGCATCAATGTATAATGCCATTAAATTAATAGATATTTTATTATTATTTAATAACTAGAGAATAAAAATTAATAACAATATTATCATCAATTAAAAAATAAGTTAGTAATTCAAAAAATAATATTGTATATAATAATGGTTTTAAAGATGGTTTTGTATTTGGTTTAATTGATATTTTCCAAGCAAGAATTATTCCAAATACTGTAAATATTAAATCACTTACTATATTAGATACACTATCTCCTACATAATTTCTGTATATATTTCTAGATTTTCTATATTTATTTATTATATATTTGGTATTTTCTAAAACTTCCCATAAAAATTCTAGAAATAATGATATGTATATTAATTTATTTGAATATTTTTTATTAATAAAAAGTAAAATAGTAAAAAAAATTAACCCATGTGTTAAATGAGTAATAGACCATTTATCGAGAATACCCATACTTTGTAAGTAACGTTTTTTATTATAAATTTTTGTTAATCTACTAAATTTATTAGATTTGTTAGGGCATAACCAATATGGCATTTTATCTATTTTGTCATTACCTGTATTTCTAATTTTTATATAATCATTACAATTAGTGAAAAGATAAATTAAATATAATATAAATATTAGTACATAGAGAATTAAAATAAAATGATATTTTGTTTTCATAATTATATATATTATTTATATTTATAAAAAATAATTTTATTAAGAACATTTTAGTGGTTTTTCACCTTTGTAATTATTTCTATTATAAAATAATTTGCAATCAATTGCCTGTTCTTTCATTGCTATTTCAAATTCTTCTATTAATTTTTGTTTTTTCTTTGCCATACTCCATATATATTCATCAGTAGTTTTTTCTCCCGTTCTTGTTGCTAAATATAAATATACATTTACTTTTCTTCTATTTGCTTCAACATCTTTATGTGAACAATATCTTATTGCTCTTCCTATAATTTGTTTCATTCTACTCATATTCCAATATGGTTCCATAATATGGACTTGGTCAACTCTTAATAAAGATACACCTTCTTTAATTGATGGAGAACCTAAAATAATTTTAATTCTAGAACCATCACTATTATCTACGTTATTGAAAATAGATTTTATTTCTTCTCTAATTGTTGGTTTTTCATCACCAGTCCATGCTGCAAATCTATTACTTCCTTCACCATCTGTTTTATAATTTTTATAACCATTATATTCTAAAAATTTTATAAATGATCTTAAACCACCCAAATCTTTAAAATTTGAATAAACAAAAACAGGTCCTTTAGATTTACGAATATTATTTAATATTTTATAAAATTTTTTTGAATATTTTTTTATATTTTGTCTACTTAATGATGAACCTTTTAATGAATTAAAACCATTTATTCCAATACCTTTATTTGGAAATGAAATATTGGAAATTAGTCTAGGTGCAAGTAAGAAATTTTTAGGTAAGTCTAAAATATCAACATCCATAAAACTACCTTTAAGATAATCATTATCAAAACTTAAACTAGTGAGATATGATTTATATTGAAAATCTTCCATATTACATCTAACCGTTTGAAAGTTCATTTTAGGAAATGCATTTGGTGGAGCACCTCTATAAAAACTTACCATATTTTTTATTTGATCTTTAAAATCATCCTTATTATCCATTACTAATTTATTTTTATTATTTTCTTTTACTTTTTTTAAATAATCTTTATTAAAGCCATTAATATCAAATTCTTCTTTTGGTTTTAATAAATTTAAAGTTAAAGCGATTTCACTTGGTTTATCAAACATTGGTGTCGCGGAGAGTAATAATATTTTTGTTTTATTATCTGATTTATCAATTACTTTTTTTAAATATTTATAAAATATACCATCTTCAGAAACCATATTTTGAACTTCGTCTACAATAAGTAAAGTATTTTTTAATCTAATTTTATTATTATCAACTAATTCATTAAATTTATGATAAGAATATATTGTATAATAATTATCAATTAATTTATCTGATTTTTTTATAATTTCTTTGTATTCTTTGTTTCTAGGAGATAATGATTTTAATGCTTCTCTGTCATTACAATTAATATATTGATTTCCTGCACATGCCGAACGTAATTCGTCTCTAAAATTACCAATTAATGCAGCTGGTAATAAAACCATAATTTTTTTCTTTTTTTTTAAACTTTCTGCTACAGATATAGCTGTACATGTTTTTCCTGCACCTATTTTATGATATACTAGTAATCCATTATCTAAAAATTTACTGTTAAAATAATCTTTAATAAATAATTGTTGTGGCTGGTGTTTAAAACTTTTATGTATACATAATTGTTTCATATTTTCATTAGATTTAGGTAATTTATATTTTTTAAATTTTTGATTAATACTCATTATTATATTACTATATATAAAATAAATTATTTAAAAAAATTGATTTAAAGATTATTTAATAATTAAAAGAAGATTAATATGTCTCAAAATGCTACAGGGAATGAAATTTCAAATGAACAAATAGTTAATGATTTTGTAAATATATTTCAGATGATAAATCCTAAATTAAAAGATAATCCATTTTTGATTAAATTATATAATAATAAATCATATAATAAAAATGAGAGTTATGAATTGCTAGAATTATGTGCTAATAAATTATATAATTTAGATATTGTAAATATTGATATGAGTCACAAGTATAAAAATTATTGCATGTATGAATACTTGTGTCAATTAGTACAATGTAGTATAGGAAATAAATTACTAAGTACTAACTTATATTTATTAAAATTTATTGATATTAATAAAATAGTAAAATTAGTAAACAAATGTAAATTTAATAATTTTAAAATTATTTATAAATATCTTGAAGATTCAAATTATTTAAATAAAAATAATAAAAAAGATATATTCATTAACTCAACTAGAAATTATGATGATCGTATTTTTAAATTTTGTGTAAATAATTTTAAATGTATTCCAAATGAAGAATTATTTTTTGTAAATTTATTATCTCGTCCAATTAAATTTTACTTCAAAAGATTGAAATTAGTAAGTAAATATTTAAATGATAATACTTTATTAAAGAAAACATTATTTAGAAGCACGTGTTATACAGATTTTAATGATAGTATATTAAATATGTTTTTCAAATACTATTATACTTTTGAATTATCAGAGGATGATATTGGTAAATTAGCATATAACATGGCTAATAAGGAAAATTTAAATATTTTAATATATAAAAAATATTTAGATTATTTGAAAACAACTGAAGAAAAAAATCAATTCAATTTATTTTCTCTAATATATGGAAATATTATTATAAGTTTAAAATATTTAGATTTTAATTCGATATCTTCTGATAATTTTTATTTTTTGTATAGAAATTTAAGTAAACAATTTAATTTTAATAGTAAAGAATTAAGTTACAGTTTTGATATAATCATAAAAAAAGCCATAGAATCAAATCATTTTCAATTATTTTTAAAAAATCAAAAATTATTAAAGGGAGATAATACGGCATATTACAATATTTATGGATATCCATCTGATAATAAAATATTATATATGTTGCCTTATATAAAAGAAACAAGAGATACAAGTAATCATCATGTTAATTTTTTGTATATTAAATTAAAAAGATTTATTCATAGAATTCGTACAAATAAAAACATAAAAAGAGATATACAATTTAAACCAGTTTTATTCGAATTAATGAATTATCATTCTTCGAAAATGAAAGTTCAACCATTAAAAGAAAATAAAATTGAATTTAATAAAGTACCTCCAACATTAATGTTACCCGGAGAGATTGAAATGATTAATAATTTTTTAATTAGAGAAAAAGCAGATGGTGAATTAGTATATAAATTACCAAATAATATTGAACCACCATTTAATATAAATTGTGATGTTAAAGCTGAATATATTGAAGAATTAGATTTATATCTTGTATTTGATTGCAATATTAATATGAATGTAATTAATAAATATAATTTTTTAAGAAATAAACATTACATGACTTCTGGTAAAACACTAGAAATAGTTAATTGTATGGAAGAATTAATTACTGCCATTAAACAAGAAAGACAGCTATTTGAAACATTTTTGGAAAAAGATTATGATAATTATAGATGGTATCCAAAAGCAGCATGGAATATTATTACTATGAATGAACAATTTATAAATGATATATATAATTTTGTAAATGAAAAATCAATTTATAATAAAATTATTCTTGAAAATGATTTTTATCAGAATGATGGATTTATTATTTCACTTTTAGATGATTTAAAAGAAATTAAAATAAAACCACGTAGTCTTATGACTCTTGATTTGGAATATAATGGTGAGAATTTTATTGATAGAGATAATAATACGTATGATATTAAAATAGATAAATCTGTAAAATTACAAAATGGAATTTATAGATGTTATCCGATTGATAATCATTTCATTGCAAAAGAAATTAGATATGATAAAAAGAAAGCTAATCCATACGATGTTATTAATAATATAATTAATCTATCAAAGATTACATATCGTATTAAAAGTCCAATATACTATCATGATATAGATTATAAATATAGTAAATCATGGCAAAAAATTGTTAAAGATAATACAAGTAATTTATTAAATGTAAATAATTTTATGTATAAGAATCAAAATGTTTTAGATTTGGGATGTGGTAAATCAAAAATTTTAAAACTTGGAATTGATTATACTAATTATACAGGATATGATTATGATGTTTATGTTCTACTAAAAAATATGAAAAGTATGAGAAATAAATCAATTAATAATGTAGAATTTAATTATGTTGACCTAACAGGTGACTGGAATGATACACTAGATAAATTTTATGATGTTAAATATAAAAAATATATGAATATATATGCGATTAATAGTTTAATGCATTTTAATACGAATAAATTTTGGGAACAAATAGATAAAGTTTCCGAGAAAGGAACTCGATTTCTATTTAATATAATACAATCAAAAACTAATAAAGATATATATTGGGTTGAAAATAATAGCTATCTAAAACAAAATGATGATAAAATAGAATTATATTTTGAGAATATACATTCTAAACCATTAATTGAAAAATATATTACAATTAAGGATGTAGAAAAATACTTGAAAAAATATGGTTTTGATATAATATACAAGTACTCTAGTAGTAATTATAATATTACTGATTTATATGAATGGTATGTATGTGAGAAAATTGTTTAACGTCTAAATGGTCTAGCATATTGTTTACCTCCATATGCACCTGCACTTAGGTTATTTCTAATTAATTTATCTTTTTTAAATAAAGTATGATGTGAATTATTAAATCCATCATAATTATAATCTTCTGGTTTTATTGATTTATCATTATTTGTATTACTAATATTATCATTTACTTTTGGTATTTTCACATCTTGTAATTCTTCTTTTAATTCCTCTTTTAATTCTGTCTCTGAATTTAATTTTTCTAAATTTAATTTTTCTAAATTTAATTTTTCTAAATTTAATTTTTCTAAATTATTATTATCTGTATTATTTTCAATTACTAAATTTTTAATCTTTGTAAATACTACATTAAAATTTCTTGATTTTATAATTGATTTATTAATTAAATCGTTTTGTATTATCTCATTTAATTCAATATCTCCTTTCATATTACTTATCATTAAATTAACAATACTCATCGCCCTCTCTTCATCTTTTGATGGTATTTTTAATAATTTATCAATTATATCATATTCAATATCAGGTAATATATTTTTCCATTCAATAAATTTAACTTCATCAAATTTAATAATCCGGATATAATAATAATTTATTCCTTTAGTTTCTTTTATTTTATTCCAAGGTTTTTTATCCATTATAATAATCTCTTTTGCTTCTTCGAGTTCATTATTTGTAAAATTATTATTATCCACTTCTAGTTTTACATAAAAATGTATATATAATTCAACTAAAATTATAATAACAATAAAAAATATAGATATTTTTCTGACTAACATTATATTATATTTTAGAAAAATTATCTATAATAAATATAATAATGATATTTGATAAATATGAAATTAAAGTAATTAAAAAATTACAGACATTAAATATTGATACACAATGCAAGTATTTATCAAAACCATTTAATACAAATATTTTTATTATTTTAATTTTTATTTTATACGTAGCTAATATTTTGAACTTTAAAGAAATATTTTTTTTAGGATTTTCAGCGATTCTTGTTTATTTTATAAAAATAACTTTTAAAAGAAAAAGACCTTATACTAATAATTTTATTATTAATAAATCAAATATTAATCATGGTAATGAAAAAATTAAAATTAACGCGGATGAATATTCATTTCCTAGTGGGCATGCAACAGTATCTATTGTTTTTTATTTAATAATATTAGAAAAATATAAAAAATTCACTAATATATTACCACTCATTCCTATACTTGTAGGTTTTAGTAGAATATATTTAGGAGTACACTATCCATCAGATGTAATATTTGGTTTTATATTAGGTTCTTTATCTCATTCTATTATTAAAAATAAAATAAAATAAATTAATTATATATAACTAACTTATTTTCTTTTAATATTATTCTCATATATTAATTTAAATCGTTCACCTTTATCAATATCAATTAGGTGTTTAATAGTTGGTATATCAAATGTTTTATCACCAATTGATTTTAAATAAGATATAATATTCAATTCTACAAAACAATTATCAAAAATATCGTAGTAATTTTCAATGTATTCAATTAACTTGGGATAAAAATAATAATGATTTTCAATAGTTTTAATATATAATTCACCAAGAGTGTTTAATTCTTTTAATTCTTTTGGTAATTTTGATATAATAGTTTTTGGGATTGTATCTTTTTTAAATAAATCTAATTTATAATAACCAAAAGTGTACTTTAACATTTTATTATTGTAATATTTTTGTCCGTTTTTTATATAATTGTAAATTGCTTTATCATACATGTAAGTATTTAATAATATTTTATCATCTTCTTTTTTATAATTTTGACTAAATTCTGTAAAATTAAATTTAGGATAAAATATTATGGCTTTTCTATATTTAAAAATTCTACCAAAGTAAGCGATTATATCCATAAAGTTATCAATATCCATTAATTTTTGATTTTTATTATATAAATTATAAGTTCTTGTAAAATTAACAACATACTTCTCCCCAAATTCTAGAGATAATAATGGATATCCATTATCATAATAATAAATAATAAAACCATTCTTAGTGGAATTATAATAAAAATCAGAATATGATGATTCTGAATCAAAAAATTGTGATATAAATATCATCTTATTATATTTGAATTGTCCTAATTTATCACACATATCTTTGAATAGTTTAAATAAAGTTAATCTGTCAGGTGCAATAACATTTAATTTTTTAATATTTATCTCTGGAATATCATTATCATTAAATACATTTAATCTGCTTAAATTATCATTACCAATAAATGTAAATTCATATTTTTTTTTTATTTTTTTTTCAAAATCCTTATTTACATGATAATATTTAAAATTTTCATTTTTACTAATTAATTTTAATTTTGAACCCGGAGCTAATAAAAATTCTTCTTCTTGTGGAAACATACTAAAATTTTCAATAAATAAACCAACACCTTTTTTATTTTTAGGTATATTAATCTTTAGTAATATTAAACCAAATTCACCATCAATACCAGGAGAATAAAAAGGGTCTCTTGTAGTTGATAAAAATCCTTTATCAGTAAATACTTCTCCTATTTTTAATTTTCTTAAAAAACGGTCTTCTTCTAAAAATCTATAAAAATAATAATCAGTATCAAAAGACGGAGATGAGGAAATACAATTATTTAATTTATTAATACCATCTATCATATAATTTGATATCTTCTCATTATTTCTTAATGCTTGGTTAAATATATAACTACCGATTAGTGAATAAAAATTTACCCAATTAATACAATTATTGTCAACTATATGTTTAATATTCATTAGAATTTGGTCAAAAGATATATCATTTTTTGATACTATTTTACAAATATCATAATGTAATTTTTTATCAACTAAACTTTCAGATGTAAGTTTTTCAATTAAATTATTATTCATACCCAGCTTTATAATCTCATCTCTAGAATAATATGGTTTTAGATGTCTTGAATATGGGTGAAAACTATTTCTTTTACAAATACTAATACTTAATCCTAAATCTGGACTATATTTATATAATGTCTCATAACTAGTTTTTTCTAAAATTGGCAAGTCATAATTACTTATAATAGTTAAATTTAATTTATGTTTTTTTATTATATTTTTATCTTTTGATTTATTCATTTTATTTTCAATCCATTGTTTTACTTCTGATGTGACAAATCTATAATGACACTCTTTTAATCTATAATGTAATTTTAAATTATTTACAGGATATATAATTTCAGTATAAATATCATACATGGGAATATATTCAGTATATTTTGATAATTTAATTTTATCATCGTCCTTCTTTAATAATACTTCTCCATTAAATATTTTTTTTATGAAATCTAAATTAATTTTCATATTAAATTAATTTAGATTTATTTAATTAGAATCTATTTGATTAGAATCCATCTGATTAGAATCCATCTGATTAAAATCCATCTGATTAGAATTTTCATTAGAATTATCATTTTCCTTAAAACTAAAATCGATATCATTTATATCGTCTGCATAATAAGAAACATTATCCATTTGATCTTTATTTGGACTCATAATTATAACGTTATTTTTTTTTATAATCAAATAAAATAAAACTATTATCAATATTGATACTAATATTTCAGTGCTACAAATTTGCATATTAATAATATTTAGATTATTTTTCCAATTTATTTTAAAAAAATATCTTTAATATCATTAAAGCATTCAGTTGTTCTAAATATACTTATAATTTCAGCACTTGTATATTTCTCATTTAATTCTTCTTTAATATTATCTTCTGTATATTTTTTACCCCAGAATCGATTAATAATTCCACATACATCTTTACAATTATATTTTGAAAAATTAATTTTTATATCTATTCTACCTGGTCTGATAATTGCTTTATCAAGGTAATCTATTTTATTTGTAGTCATAACAATAATTCTACCAGAACATTCATTTAACCCATCAATTATATTCAAGAAGAAAGATAGATTATTATTATTTAATTTATTTTTTATATCTGCATCAAGTATTACATTATTATCATTATTTTTTGTATTTTTATTATTCTTTTTTTCACTAGTAACATTTTGTGTATTTTCTGAAGCTTGTTTTTTTTCAGATTCTATTAAATCTCTATCTTTTAAAATATTACACATGGCATCAATATCTTCAAAAATAATAATTCTTTTTTCTTGAGGAATAATAAATTCATCAGTTATATTCTCATTATGAATAATTCTTTTCAATGTATTAAAACAGAATTTATTATTTAATTTAATATCAATTCCATGTCTTCCAGTATGATTCATTAGTTGTTTAATAAATCTTGTTTTACCACAACCTGGTTCTCCATATAGAATTATTCCTAGATTATAAGGAATTCCTTTTCTATCATACCAATCTTTATTATTTAGGAAAAAATTAATTTTGTTAATAATTTCATCGTAATTTGGTAAATAACTATTTTGGAAATTAGCTGTAGATTCAAAATCTGACGGTTCAACATTTATTTCATCCTGATATGATATAGATAGTAGTTGTTGTGATTCTAATGTTTTTAGTTTCATATATTTTTTATAATCTTTAATCATTTCATCTACCCATTCAATAATTTCATTTACAGATTTATTTTTTGAATATAAAGTTAAATGATAATGATCGTTATATTCTACATACTCATTTCTTCTAGATTTCTCAACATTTTCTTTAATCATTTTACCATAAATATCATTTGTAATTTTAAATTTATTTAACTGTTGAACAACATAAATTTTTTCTTTTTCTATTCTATTGTCATTTCTATCCCAATGAAAATCACAAAATTGTTCTACATATTTAATTGAATCATTTTTATTATTTGAAATATACCATACAATAGCTTTAAAAGCAATTGGTACTTTTCCTTTTTGTGCAATTACTTTATATTTATTATAATTACCATCAAATAAGTAATTGGTATAATAATTACAATTTGTTTTAATTTTTTTTATATCACAAAATAAATATAAAAATGTTATAATACCAATAATTATTGTGTCGCAAAAAGAATTACTAGTTAATTCAAAATTTTTAAATGTATTCGAGAGTAGAGTAATTGTATAAATATCAGGAATACTCATTTATTTTATTAATTATTTTAATATAAATATAATATATATCAATTTTTTTTAAAATATAATATATATTATATGTATTATATTTTACTCTTAGTTTTAATTATATTAATGCTATTTAATGCATCTAATAGAAATCAAATATTAATGAAAACAAATGATATAACCCATTATCTAGTTAGAACAAGATAATCATTTACCACCTGCCGTACTAGCTTCCTCTACTATTTCTTTATTCATATAATCCCATTCATATAAACTAATTCTTAATACAAAGTTTTGAGTATATCGATTTGTTTTAACAATTTTATCTTTTGGTGGAGATACATTGCCAGTATAAAATATTATATTATTATTTGTATTTTTCCAAGTATTACTAACTGCAAACCCTCCATATTTTTCATCACGTTGAAAAACAGAATAATTATCTTCTTTTACCAATACTAGTTTATGTTCTTTCGAAAGTTCAACTAATTTTTGAGTATGTTCATCAATTTCTTCATCTTTAAAATTCAATGGAATTTTAATTTGGTTACTAATTATTGTACCTAAAATAATTATACCAAAATCAGTCTCCATCTTAAATCTTTCACTACCACTATCAATACTACTAGTTAAATCTTTTATATTTTCATAAGCATCCGGTAGGAATGAATTAATTTTATTTAATAAATT